>Ga0210394_10000049_pt1 | contig 283234 bp, 257 predicted proteins | sample IncBWC12MmetaG_FD_160121 | JGI IMG/M metagenome (GOLD analysis project Ga0210394, IMG submission 160121) | Forest soil microbial communities from Barre Woods Harvard Forest LTER site, Petersham, Massachusetts, United States - Inc-BW-C-12-M | ecosystem: Environmental > Terrestrial > Soil >...
TGCTCTAAATCGGCCAACGAAGGTGCCATATAGCCTCCAGTGTACTGCCTAGCGTAATACTACGCTAGGCACGGAGGCTCAGAGAACAAAATTCCTCAACCTCTCACTCTTATGTCGCACACCCACCCCGCTTCGCTAGCTTGACTTCGCCCCACAGCCCGAGTACTCTTCCGCCGATCCCAGCCAATTTATGTTTTCGCGTGCGGGGATCTCCGTTCGGCCCTTCCCTGCTAGTAGTCCGCTCACATGTCTCCGCCGAGGAGGTCGGCACAAAATGAAAAGAGTTGTGACCCTATTGGTTGGCACCTGTCTATGTTTCAGCGTCGCCACCGTCGCCGTGGCGCAGAACAACGGCGGAATCAGCACGCCGCCGAAAGTCCTCGTGATCAACCGTGAAGTATTGAAACCCGGCAAGGGCGGCGCCCCGCACCAGAAGACCGAAAGCGCTTTCGTGCGCGCCATGGCCGCCGCGAAAGATACGACATACTATCTCGGCATGGATTCTCTCAGTGGCCCCAGCCGTGCGCTCTTCTTCACCGGTTACGATTCCTTCGCCGACTGGGAAAAGGACGCGATGACTACGCAGAACAACGCCACGCTTTCCGCCGCTCTCGATCGCGCCGAAGTTGCCGACGGCGACCTCCTGCAATCATACGAGACCAGCGCCTTCGTCCTGCGCGACGATCTCAGCCTCAATGCCGCGACCGATCTCGCGCACGACCGCTACTTCGAAATCGGCGTCTTCCACGTCAAGCCCGGACACGATGAGGACTGGAGCGCCATCATGAAGTTGGTCAAAGACGCCTACTCGAAAATTCCCGAAGTCCGATGGGCCATGTACCAGCGCGCCTACGGCGGCTCCGAAGGCTACTTCATTTACATCACTCCGCTGAAATCCGCCGCGGAGATAGACCGCAATTTCGCCAACGGTCCGAAATTTGTGGAAGCCATCGGCAAAGAGGGAATGCAGAAGCTCAACGAGCTGATGTCTGCCTCGGTTGACCAGGCCGAAATTAATCTCTTCGCCCTGAACCCAGCCATCAGCTACGTCGGCCCGGAAATGATCAAGGCCGATCCCACGTTCTGGAAGGCCGCGCCAACCGGCGAGCCCAGGAAGAAAGCCGAAAAGGCTGCGCAGTAACCCACAATTAGCCGAAGATCACCAAACAGGGTGCCCCATCCGTCCCGCGTGCCGGACGGATGGGGCGCTCGCTGCCTTGCGGTTACTGCACTTGTATCACCGCATCTCCGGAAGTAATGGGTATGCTCCGCTGCTGGGAGTCCTGCGGGCTCGCTTCTGTAATCTGTATTCGCGTGTCGCCTGCACCCACGGCCTTCACCACCAAACCCAGAATCGTTCCGCTGCCATTCACTCCAGGCGTGTGCGGTCCGCGCGTGCACGAAATCATCACTTCGCCTTTCTGCGCATAAATGCGCTGCACGATCGCCACCGCCTGCGTGCCGCCGGAAAGAAACCCTCCATCGCGCGCTTCCACAATCTGAATCACGGCAGGGTCGTACTTCAACAGCATCGGAATCGAGAGAAGGTCGCTCAAGCCTGCGACGGACACACACCCACGATTTCTGATTCGCCACTCTTCAACGTCACCCGCTCGGGATTGAAACGAATCTGCGCCACCGCGGCTGCCCCTCGATATTCACGCCCACATTAATGTACTTAAACTGCGTATTCACCAGCGAGCTGAGCGCCGCTGAGGCAGCGACCCCCGTCGCGGCCTGCGTGCTCCCCGTCGCCACGGGCACGAGCTGACCCGCCTGTTAGCCTGGAAACCAACGCGAAATTTTCATAAGGTCGCAAGCCGGGGGAATTCCTTTCAGGTTGGCGTGCGTCTAAGATTCACGCGCGCACCCACGACCTGAGCGGTGTGGCGGCTTTCGCGTGAGCAAGCGGGAATCTTTGTAGGTCGTGGCGTTAGCCACGACCTAAACGCAACGAGATATGTGCGGCCCCAGCTGCTGAAGTACGGGTTGTGCGACTGTCAACCAGATTTGTTGTTCCGCGAGATGCTGCGTCGCTACGTTGCGGCTCTCTCAAGTTCCTTGCGGTCCCACTGGGCAAGGTTCGCCGCTGCTTCGTAAGTGCTCTGCAAAAACTCCAACAAAGCCGCGCGCGGAGAAGCGGCCGTCCGCACATCGTCATACATCAGCAAAAATTCTTTCAGCTGCGGATGATAGTAAGCCTGCGAAGGCCGCACCGGCACTTGCCCGAACCCCGCTGGCTCCGGTGCCGCATACGCATAGAACGCCGCATCCTTGATCTCACCACCTCCGGGCCAGAATCCCGCGCTGCTCACCTCGTGCGAATATGCTTCCCGCGTCACCGCATCCGCCCCGGGACGCTCCGGCGCCCTCCGCCCCGAAAATCGCGTCGCCGCCAGATCGAAGCTACCCCAGAAGAAATGCACCGGGCTCGCCTTTCCGATAAACCGCGCGCGGAATTCCGTGAAAATCTTCTCGCTGCTCGCCAAAATCCTCCAAAAGCGGTTGGCGTACTCTGCGTCGTAGGAAGCGTGCTGCGTATCTTCGTCAAATGCGATCGGATTCGGAATCTCCACCGGCATCCGCCAGATTTTCACCGCGATGCCCAGCGAAGCCAGCGCCGCCATAAATTCCTGGTAAAAATCCGCCACCGAACGAGGCCTCAAGCCCACCGTCGCCACCGTGTTCTGATTGGTCTTGATCGTCAGCCGGTGATGGATGAAGTCGAATTCGATCTCGAAAATTCCGTCAGGGTAGGGAATCGCTGAAGTGGTCAGCCCGTTCGCGCTCACGTACAGCGGCACTTCCCACCAATGATTGATCCGCGGGCTCAGCGCCAGCCGTACCTTGCCCACAATCTGCGACCACATGTGCAGCGTTGCGTAGGTGTCCTGCCAAGCCTCGAGCGGCAGCTCCGGCCAATCCTCCTGCGTGTCACGCGCCATCGTTGCGCTCATCGTACCTCCCCGAAGTCCATCAATCCCCGGCCTATAATCCATCCTCTAAATCGCAGATCGGAAAGGCGGCCGCCGTTGCATTAGGTGTGGACTTGGTAGGGGCGCTGCTTGCTGCGCCCCAGCTTGCCACGATTTCGGCCACCTTGACCCATCAGCCGTTCAAGACCCTTGTGAACGAGTTCCTAGTGCGGGGCGTAATTGCCAAATCCCATCAGCACCACCACCGACTTGCCGTAAGAAACCGACGCGGAATTCTGGCTCATGCCGATCACCCGATAGCCCTTGCTCGCAAAACGATTGATCTCGTCCTGATGTTCCTGCTCGGCGTCGCCGCTAACAAAAACATACGGCGTCGGATTCTTCTCGTCAACTTCGCTGGCGGTAGTCATCGGAGTCCTCTGCTCGAAGACTATACCGCCACCATTACCCGTTCAACAACTGCGCCCGCTCGGGTGCCTGCAGTGAGTCAAACATTTTGAACGTCGCTTCTCTCCGTGGAAGCAGTCAACCGCGCGCACCGCCGAATTTTTCGCGGCACATACTGGCACGAAGCTCTGTGGCAGCCGACGTGACAGCATGTATAATTCGCGCGGCATGAATGTCTAAGGTCGCTCGCAACATCAATAAGCGAGTCCCCTTAGGAGGGCTATTTGCAAAGACAAGGTGCGCTGCTCATAACGCTGCTCCTGACTTCACAGTTTGCCGCGCCCATCCCCACGCACGCCGATTCGAAACCGGTGCACGCTCCGCACGCTATCGTCGTCAGCATTGACGAGCTCGCATCCCAAGCCGGCGTCGAAGTAATGCGCGAAGGCGGCAATGCCATAGACGCCGCAGTCGCCACCGGCTTCGCGCTCGCAGTCGTCTATCCCCAAGCGGGCAATCTCGGCGGCGGCGGTTTCATGCTACTCCGCATGGCCGACGGCAAAACTCATTTCATAGATTTCCGCGAAGCAGCTCCAGCCGCCGCCACAGCCGGAATGTATCTCGACGCACAAGGCAACGTAATCGATGGCGCCAGCGAATATGGCTACAAAGCGATCGGTGTCCCTGGCTCCGTAGCGGGCCTGGTCCACGCAGAGAAAAAATACGGCAAGCTGACGCTCCCGCAAGTAATGGCCCCGGCAATCCGCCTCGCCCGCGAAGGCTTCGCATTGCAATGGCAAGAAGCGCGCGATCTGCGCGAAGACTCGCACCTCTCTGAGTTTCCCGAATCGCGCCGACTTTTCCAGCGCAACGGCAATTACTACAAGCAGTACGAAATCTTCCGCCAGCCCGAACTAGCCCGCACGCTAGAACGCATCGCTGAAAATCCCGATGATCTTTATCACGGCGCCATGGCCCACGAACTGGCGGCATCCATCCAGAAGGGCGGGGGACTACTCACCGCGGAGGACCTCGCACATTACCAAGTAAAGGAGCGCGAACCGGTGCGCGGCACCTATCGCGGCTACGAAGTAATCAGCGCGCCGCCGCCTTCCTCGGGCGGAATCGTGCTGATCGAAACGCTGAATATTCTGGAAGGTTACGACCTTGCGAAATCTGGCAGCCGCTCCGCCGAATCCGTCCATCTCACTGCAGAAGCTTTCCGCCGCGCCTTCTTCGACCGCGCTGAATTCCTCGGCGATCCCGATTTCACCAAGCTTCCGATGGCCCAGCTCACCGACAAAAAATACGCCGAAGCCTGGCGCACCTCAATTGAACCCGACCACGCCACGGCGAGCAAAGATCTCCGGCGTCCCGTGATTTTCAACACCCTCGCGCGAGCGGGCACTCAGCAACCGCAGCAGTCTCCCGCCCCGCCGCGCGAATCCCCGCACACCACGCACTACTCCGTCGTGGACGCCGACGGCAACGCAGTATCGGTCACCACAACTATCAACGACTGGTTCGGCTCGCGGGTCACCGCCGCCGGCCTCGGTTTCTTGCTCAACGACGAGATGGACGATTTCTCCGCGAAGCAGGGCGCGCCGAACGCCGACGGCCTAATCCAAAGCGCAGCCAATTCCATCGGACCCGGCAAGCGCCCGCTCTCTTCGATGACGCCGACCATCGTCCTGAAAGACGGCAAGCTGTTTCTCGTCCTCGGCTCGCCCGGGTCTTCGCGCATCATCACCACGGTAGCGCTCGCCATCATGGGGGTGGTGGACTACGGCATGAATATTCAGGAAGCCGTCAACGCCCCGCGCTTCCACAATCAATGGATGCCAGACGTCCTCAGTGTCGAAGGGTGGTTCGCCCCAGATGCAGTCCACGCACTAGAAAAAATGGGCTACAAGATCATCATCGGCCAACACGAGGACACATCATGGTCGCCCTATTGGAGCGACGCCGAATGCATTGCCGTAGATCCGCAAACCGGTGAACGCCTGGGTGCCAGCGACGGCCGTAACAGCGGCAAACCCGTCGGCTATTGACGCTGCGGGTCGCCGCTCCCGCTCGGTCGGCGCGAAAATATAATGCGCGTCATCCCGAACGAAGTCCCGCGTTTTTTCTTTCCCGTCCCGCAACTGCGCTACGGGCGCGGGACGCAGACAGGGATCTGCTTTTCGCAGTCAAGTTCGCGAAGCGCGCGCGTCTCGTCCACTGCTACTTGTCCGTATTGAATATGTCCGCTGCGACTTTCCACGTGGGGCCGACTTTCCGCCAGGTCACCACATACTTGCCGGGAATATCCATCGGGGTTCCTTGCGCGTCGTTCACCCTCAGCTCGAAAGTGCCGATTTCCCAGGCCATGTCGCCGGCTGATGCAACCTCAATTTTCGCGGGGACGAAAGTCAGCGAGAAGCCCGGCTTGGCCATCAGCGCCGCCCAGGTCTTTCGAATCGCGTCGGTTCCCGTGGCGATCGGCGCGCCGAACGGAAGCATGGAGGCGTCTTCGGCGTACGGATACACCGCGCCTTCCAGGTCCTTGTCATCGGCGGCCTTAGACCACAGCGCGTCAATCCTGCGGATCAGCGCCTCGTTGTTGGAGTGATTGTCAGCGTGAAGATTCCCGCGTGCCACGGCTGGAACCATACCGCCTGCCAGAAATCCAATGAGTACAGCATAACGGAGTAACTTCACGTGTGCCTCCTTCGTGATATGTTTGCGGAGACTGGGTGGTTCTCGAGATGCAACTTACTTATAGCAAATTGTCGCGCAGGCGAAAGCTCATTTACACGCAATTAATAGCGCTGCGGCCTTTGACGCCCCTGGCGGACTCCGGTGTAAACTCTTTCGATGGTAAAATCGTATAAAGTGTAAACAACCGGGGGGCAACAATCATGACCGAACCAACCAAAGAAGAATTGCTAGCGCGCATCGCCGAACTAGAAAAGAAAGCCGCCGGCCCCAAACGCAGCGGCGCTCTTGAATTTCGCGTAGGAGAGAAGGGCGGCGTCAGCGTCTACGGCCTCGGCCGTTTCCCAGTCACTCTGTATTACGAACAATGGATTCGTCTGCTCAACGTCGCCGACGGCCTGCGCGCCTTCCTCGAAGAAAATAAATCGCGCCTGAAGCTGAAGCCCACCGAATAACAACTACTGGCTCACGAACCCCGCTGCCGCGACTGAAACCACTCATAATTCGCGGAAGCGATCGCGATAAACAAAAACAAAAGCGCAGCATCCAAAAAGCTCCGGACGTCAATGGTGTTGCCCTTCGTAAATATGCGCACAAAAGCGATTCCCAGCGCGTCGCAAATCCGCCCCACCACCGCCACCAGCGCGCACACCACCCCCAGCCAGTAGCTCCCGACCGCGATATATTTCACCATGCAGCCCTCCTCTCCCGCTCTCGTTGCTGAATTTGGTCTCGCCGCCGCAACACAACGCGCTGAAATTACATCGCCAGGCCAGCAGAGTCAACGCCGCGCGCCGTCAGCGAAGCGCTCGAAGAATCCGCGGCACCGCCGCTCGGGTTCCGGCGCCCGCTGCTCCAAGAAATCCCGCCATAATAAACCAGTGACAACGCTCCGCATTTCGTTATCATTGAGATCTTCGTCGTGCCAGCACCTGGGCCTTTGTGGGCGGAGTAGCGCTTCTGCAGACGATGTGTTCGCTCTGAATTTAAAATCAACCAACAACGCAACGCCGGACCGCTCTACCGTGGTTCGGGCGTGTAAGGGAAACGATGGCCGCAACGGCGAGCGACGAATTTCGCGACTTATTAATGCTGGTGCGGCAAAGCGGCCTGTTAGCCAAGCAGCCCGCCTATTACCTGCGGAAAATTCTTCTCAACGTCGCCATGTTTGTCGGCGCCTTCGTGCTCATCGCCAAATTTCATAATCCCTGGATCGAACTTTGCAACGCCGCTTTCCTCGCTTTCGTTTTCACCCAACTCGGTTTCATCGTGCACGACGCCGGCCATCAGGAAATTTTCCGCGCCCCTGCCGGCAATGAAGCTCTGGGCCTGCTGCACTCCAATCTCCTGCTGGGATTCAGCTACAGCTGGTGGCTCGACAAGCACAATCATCATCACTGCTCGCCGAACCACATCACCGCCGACCCCGACGTCGATTTAATTCCCTTCGCATTCTCGAAAGACCAGGCGGCAGGGAAGCACGGCCTCGCGCGCCTCTCGGTGAAATACCAGCACTTCTCTTTTTTCCCGTTGTCCATGCTCGAGGCCTTTGTCCTGAAATACGACAGCATTCGTTTCCTGCAGCGCAATAAGGTCGCGCATCCCGTCCTCGAAGTAAGTTTCCTGATCGTCCACGCCGGCTGGTATCTCGGCCTCCTGATTTTCCTCCTCGGCTGGCCGCACGCCATTCTCTTCGTCATCGCTCATCAAGCGTTCCTCGGTCTGTATCTCACTTTGATCTTCGCGCCCAATCATCAGGGCATGCCACTGCAGCAGGGCAACACGGCGGTAAATTTTCTCCGGGAACAGGTGCTTACCAGCCGCAACATCAAGAACCACCCCGGAATTGACTTCTGCACCGGCGGCCTCACCTGCCAGATCGAACACCACCTTTTTCCCACTATGCCCGCCAACAAACTCCGCCAAGTTCAGAAAATCGTCCGCAACTACTGCCGCTCGCATGACGTCCCCTACCACGAGACTTCGCTCTTCCAATCCTATCGCGAAATCTACCAAAATCTCCGCGAGGTCAGCCTCCTGGTAGGAAAAGAAGCCGACGCCAACTCCTCCGCCGATTGACCAGCCTTGTAAGTTCGCAAACGAATTGATGGAGCCCGGTTTTGGTCGCACATACACGATTGCCATCCAGCGGCGGGGGCGTGTACCACGAAGGGCCAGAAAAACCACCGGTTAGGATGGGTCGCTGTTGTTTGTTTCAATCGTGTGAATAACTATTTCTACTTTACGCTTGAACCCGGTCCGCACTACTTCTGCTCGCAGGAGTCCGACACTCAGAGCCTTCTGAGCCTCGTCGTGGAAGCAGGTAAAACCTATTACCTGCAACAGAACATGGCGATGTCGGCGGAATTGCAGCTCCTGGACGAAGAGGAAGGGAAGCAGGGGCTGGCAAAATGCAAGTTGAGCGTATTCGAAGAGAAAAAATAGAGCCCACCCGTTAGCATTTTCAGCGGCGCGCTTCAGTGCGCCTTCGCCATCGGAGCACTCGCCGATGGCGGTCCACCCTTCATCCCGCAGCAGCGAGATGAAGGGCAAAGAATCCCCGCCAAAGAATGCTCCGGCAGTCGAACTTCCCTCCGTTACGCCGTGGCGCTTCGCTGCGCTTTGAAGAATGCCAGCAACTCAGCGTTAACCAGGTCTGGATGGGTCGCGGGCATGCCATGCGGAAGGTCTTTATAGACCTTGAGCGTTGCATGCTTGAGTAGCTTCGCGGCCGCGGGACCCGCTGCGGCGATGGGCACAATCTGATCGTCTTCGCTGTGCATCACCAGCACGGGAATATCAATCTTCTTCAGGTCTTCAGTCGTATCGGTCTCCGAGAAAACCCTGATGCAGTCGTGATGGGCCTTGATGCTTCCCACCATGCCCTGCAGCCACCAGTGCTCGCGTATGCCCTCGGAAATTTTCGCTCCCGGACGGTTGTATCCGTAAAACGGCATGGTGATGTCCTTATAAAATTGTGGCCGATTCGCCGCCAGAGCCGCACGTAGACCGTCGAAGACTTCGACGGGCGATCCCAGCGGATTCTTTTCCGTCTTCAGCATCAGCGGAGTGATGGCGCTGATCAGCGCAGCCTTCGCGACGCGCTTCGTGCCGTGGCGTCCCAAATAGCGCGCCACTTCGCCGCCGCCGGTCGAATGCCCCACCATGATTGCATCCTTCAGATCCAGCTTTTCGAACAACGCCGCGAGATCGTCCGCGTACGTGTCCATGTCGTTGCCGCCCCAGGTCTGGTCCGAGCGCCCGTGGCCGCGCCGGTCGTGCGCGATCACGCGATAGCCAAGGTTCCCGAAATACAGCATCTGCCCGTCCCAGTCGTCCGCGCTGAGGGGCCAGCCGTGGCTGAAGACAATCGCCTGTCCCGTTCCCCAATCCTTGTAGAAAATCGTCGTGCCGTCTTTGGTAGTGATCGTAGCCATCAGGTGTGCTCCTTAAACGTTGTCGTGTAGTCGCGCAGGGTTAGAGTCCGCGCGCGTCGCCCGCGTTTCATCTAACTAAACCAATCAGCGCAACGCCGCGCGGGTTGCGAGCGCAAGCTCTCTGTGGTGCGTGCCCAATCTTTCCGCGCGCGTTACTTGCCAGTCTCGGCGCCATGCGTGTTCGCGGGCGCAGTCTTATACCACTCCACCTTGTTGGCGGAGAGGAAGCACACGTCCACTTCCACGCCGGAATAATCGCAGCCGCCCAGAAACTCCGCGAGCTTGCCGCCCTGTATCCAGAATCCAGCGCGATTGCGGTGCAACAGCGTCGCCTGCATCGGCGCCTGCCCAAACAATTTAAAAGTCGCGCGCGCGTTCGTTTTCGTCTGATGCATTTGGCTCCGTTTTTTTCTCGAGGCCATGACGTGGGCACGGCTGGCCAGCAATCTATACCCATGCGCGCTAAAAATAAAGCGCAAGATTTCGCCAACACACTAGGCTGCGGTTGTAGCGGCGGGCTTCAGACCGCCAGCCTTTGAACTGATGGATCGCGCTGCACGGCGATTCACCGCGAGATCTCGCCGAGCGAAGCCGCCGCAACGGTGGCGGCCATTTTGCAATCGCTCGCGCAGTCCGTTGCGCGCCATCCGCATCCTGCTCCCCGTACCCACGACGCTGCTCCGGGTTGAACGCTTGCGCACGATTCATTTTCGGGTTGACGACGCTTTCTTTTGAGCCATCTTTTGGGCCAGGTGTAAGAGCAAAGTTTGGTTACCCTTATTCATTCGGCCCATTAGTTTGCGAAAGCGATGCAACGTCCGCGCATCACGGCGCGAACTGCCCCAACCTGCAGCACCGGACTGCAGAAGTTGCGACGCGGGTGGTTCGGCCTCATAGAAGAGCACGTAGATCGGTACTTCCATCGCGCGCGCCAGTTTTTCAATCGTCTCGATTGAGGGAACCGTATGGCCGTTCTCGACACGCGAAATGTAACAGCGCAGAAGCCCGGTGCGCTTCTCGACGTCGCCTTGTGACATGTCCTTCTGTTCCCGAAGCGCCTTCAACCTTTCACCTATTTCCATGGCTATTCTCCTGATTTCTGAGATAGGTACGCCACGCCCCTACATTGCCGCCAATCCAAGCAGTACGTCCCGAGGCGGATAGACGCCAAGCAGCGCGCGGATACCGAAAACGCATCAATTCAGCGTCCATTCTGGTTTAGACGCAGCGACTTCGTTATCGCCGAATTGCACTCAAAATAACGCAGAAGGGAAGCGACCCGGGTTGCTTTCGGGCCGCTGTCCAGTCGAGTGGATGCTCATCTGTGAGCTTTCACCTGTGAATTCGGGCGCGGTCAATCGGGGTGACTGCCCAACGATCGTCCCGCACCTTGTCGAGAGGCGGCTGGATCCACATCAGCATTTCGATGAGCAGATCCGATTGTTTCGGCTGTTTCGCTTCGCAAGCCAAGTCGTAGAGAAAATCCGCCAAGGCTTGTGCATCATTTCCATGGGAAAAAGACCTCATTTTTCACCTGCCTCCTGCCGGTCTTTGATCCCGGCCGTTTGTCGGGTGAGACCCGATCGTTCAGGACGGGTCGCCGGGAGATTCCGCGTGATGTTCTGTCGAAATCCGTCAAAAAAATCCCGGTATCTACCGGCAACAAAGGAAAAAATGGACGGAACTTTGAAGGCCGCGGTTCTATGTTCTTATGACGCAGAGGACGTGGATAAGATCGTTGGTGGTGTTAGCAGGGCCGGAAATATCGGGGCGAACCCTCGGCTGCTGGCTCGGAATTGGTGCGGGAACAGTATTCGGTTGCGAATCAAGGGATTGGCGGACAACAGCTGATGATGTGTTCGCCTCAACGTTCAAGAGTGAGAAGTCATTCGAGGTGTCGTCGGCAAGCCTGAGAAATTCGCCGGTCTCAAGCGTCGCCAGACTGCAAAATAGCAGTCCCACCACGACGAAGAAGATGAGTTTTGGTTGCATTTCAGAGTCCGACGATACGCGGGATTTATACAACAAATGAACGCTGAACTCAACAACAACGCGGGAGCACGTGGAGATCAAGACGCGCGACGGAAAGTGGCGCGCGAGCACAAGAACCGGAAAGGGCGGCGAGCCCGGATCGCATACATCTGGAGTTCAGTTGGGTCGTGTGGGAGGCCACCCACAAAACCCGGAGCTGCTGCCAAATTGATGGCCGGAAGGATTCCATGGAAATGTTCATCCGCGAGACATTTCCAGCCTAGGGCGTCGAACCCACTGCCAACGGACGGCAGTCGCGTCCTATACCGGATTTAAGTAGCTCGGTAAATTGTTCGGCGACTACAGGCGGACTGAAATAATAGCCTTGTCCCTCGTCGCAGTGGCGGTCCTGAAGAAATGTGAACTGTTCGTGCGTTTCCACTCCCTCCGCGGTTACGCGGAGTTTGAGGCTTTGGCCCATGCCGATAACTGCCTCTATAATTGAGGCGTTATTTGCGTCGCCGGTGATCTCTTGCACGAACGATCTGTCAATCTTGAGCGTGTCGATCGGAAATCGCCTGAGGTAGCTAAGACTTGAGTACCCCGTGCCGAAATCATCGAGCGCTAACCGCACACCTATCGCTTTCAGGGCCTGGAGTATAGATGCCGTGGTCTGGGAATGCTGCATCAGGACGGTTTCGGTCAGTTCAATTTCAAGATAACGAGGCTCCAAGCGAGCATCCGTCAGGATAGCTTTCAGGTCTGCAATGTAGTCACCGTTCCGAAACTCTGCAGCGGAAATGTTCACCGCCACGGGCACCGCCGGAAAACCGGCATCCATCCATGCCCGGGCTTGCGTACATGCAGCGCGCGTGACCCATTGCCCGATCGGCACCATGAGGCCACATTCTTCTGCAATGGGCAGGAACTGACCGGGAGGAACCAGGCCGCGATCGGGATGCAGCCAACGTATGAGCGCCTCGGCGCCCGTAATGGCACAGGTCTCCAGATTTATCTTCGGCTGGTAATGCACCACAAACTCTTGGCGCTCCAGGGCGCGCCGCAGGCTGCTTTCGAGGGATTGTCGCTCGCGGGCGTGTACATTCATGTCGTTTCTGAAGAATTGGTAATTGTTGCGCCCCTGTTTCTTCGCGTCCGAGGTCGCCGTGTCCGCGGCCTTCAGCAGCGCCTCCGCATCCTCGAAGTCATCGGGATAGATGCTGATACCAATGCTGGCCGTAACAGCAAGATTGTGATGGTCGATTGAATAGGGCACCATGAGGTCGCTGAGAATCTTCTTTGCGACTTCGGCCGCGTGGTCCACGCCCCGGATGTCTGAAAGCATTACGACAAATTCATCCGCGCCCTCGCGGCTCACTATATCTGAGGTGCGGAGACAGGCCACTAAACGTGCGGCAACCATTTTAAGGAGTCTGTCACCCACGACGTGTCCCAAGGCCTCATTGATGTTCTTAAAGCGGTCCAAATCCAGAAACAACACGGCCAGTCGGTAGTCGTGACGCCGGGCTAGCGCCGTCGCCTGCGTGAGCAGCACCTTGAGTAGTGTTCGGTTCGGCAAATCCGTAAGGCAGTCATGTTGCGACAGATGGGACATCTGTAGCGCCAGCGCTCGCGCCACACTCACGTCATGGAAAACCATCACGCCGCCGGTAACGTGGCCCTCCCGATTGTGGATGGGCGCGGAGGAATCTTCGATGCCAGATTCATAGCCGTCACGCCGCACAAGAATACAGTTCGTGGCCATCCCAACAGTCCTGTTTTCCTGGATGGCCAGTTCCACGGGGTTTCGCGAGGATTCACGCGTTGAACCGTCGATAATTTTGAGTATTTCGGTGGCCGGGCGTCCTGCCGCCTCTTTCCACGGCCACCCGGTCATCGCTTCAGCTACCCCGTTGAGATAGGTTACATTGCCCGACACGTCGGTGCTGAGCACGGCGTCACCGATGGAGTTCAGCATCACCTGGGCGCGTTCCTTTTCCAAGAACAACGCCTCTTTCAATATCTTTCGCTCGACCATGTTGCGCAGGGCTCGGGGCAGCCAATAGCGGTCCAGATGCTTCTTCAGGACATAATCCTGCGCTCCCCGCTGTAAACATTGCGCGGAAAGGTCTTCACGTTCCGAGTCACTCAGGATCAAGATCGGGATATGCGGCGCCGTTGCAAATACCTCGTCAAATGTCGTGATACCTTGACTATCGGGCAGGAACAGATTGAGCATCACCGCACCTACGCCTCTCCGACTCAGCCGTTCGAGCCCGTCGGAGCGTTGCCGAACCCATTCCACCTCGACCGGAACGGTGGCAAGAATCGACCGGATCACACTCGCATCGGCGGGATCGTTCTCAATGAGAAGTACGCAGTCATGGTTATCGTTCACGTTCAGTCTCCTGACAGTAAACCAACCTGACACCACATCAACGGAAACTCAACTTAAATTCACACAATTGATGACGAACACTTCTTTGGCAATACTCACAGGAGAAGTTGAAGGACAGTAACCCCCGCAACCACGCTACAGTTCGAAGGGGACTTGAGTCTATGCTGGCGGCACAAGGGGGGCGCACTGGGTTTAAAAGTAGATGTCCAATAGATTACGTGCAACCGGGCTAATTCCGTTCCGGGCGGTTTGCGAACCGCCCCATCAAACGCGCATCGTGGGCGGCGAGGAAATCGAATGTGCGGCACCGGATCAACGCAAATTCAAATGCGAAGTCAAAATCGCCCAGCTGAAGGGTGGCCGCTACAAAACCAAGAGCTACGTCAAAGGCGACTGAGCCGGCGGGACGCCGGCGCTACGAAATTCGTCGGTGCCCGCTTGCTCTTCGAACCGGCACCGCCGGTTCTCAATATTCGACTCGGCTTAGGAGGCTGTTACGGCCTCTTGTCGCAGCGCTCTCCGCAGAGGTTGCGCGACGACGCTGGCGGGCGCTGCGGGGCTTGGTGCGCGGCGGATTGCAAGGCACTGCGGGTGCGATTTGCAGGCGTCATGCGCCTCCATTCGCGGATTCGCTCGGGCTTGAATATCTTGACGTTTCATCACGCTCGGGCCTATCGTGTCACTCGGACAGGACGCGAGCGGGAGCGTGCTGAAAATCATCGGGGGAGGAATTTCGTCTTGCATGTATGGCAGAGAGAAAAACAGCAATCGTTACGGGAGCGTCAGGGGGAATCGGCGGCGGTTTGGTCAAAGGCTTCCTAAAGCAGGGTTATAACGTCGTCGCAACATCGTTCAACACCCGCCAAACGTTGCGTGCTACACCTAGCCTGGTTCTCCTCGCAGGCGATCTCGGCAAGCCGGAGACTGCCGTCAAAACAGTGGACGCGGCGATCGAGCGCTTCGGACGCATAGACGTGCTGGTGAATAACGCGGGAATTTTCCGCACCAAGGCGTTCACGGAGTTTACTAGCGAGGACTTCAACGCGTTAGTCTCGATCAATCTGCTGGGATTCCTCTACATCACTCAGCTCGCCGTGAAGCAAATGCTGAAACAGAAATCGGGGAACGTGGTGACCATCTCCGCGTCACTTGTGGATCAGCCTTTCACCGGCATGAAAGCATCCGTATCGATGATTACTAAGGGTGGCCTGAACGCAGTGACGCGGAGCCTCGCGATCGAGTACGCACAAGAAGGCATCCGCTTCAATGCCGTAGCTCCTGGCGTCGTGGATTCACCAATGCACAAGGATGAACCGAAAGACGCGCTCAGAACGTTTCAGCCGATGGGCAAAATCGTAGAGATAAAAGACGTGGTCGAGGCCGTTCTCTACCTCGCCGAGGCTGGTCAGGTAACTGGTGAGGTACTTCACGTCGATGGCGGAGCTCACGCCGGACGTTGGTAATTCACATGCGGCGTGCTGTGGCGTGTCGCTCGCAGCGGGAGGGATGGCGCACGCGGCCACGGAGCGAACCCTTCGAACTTGCCGCTGGCAAGCTCTCTGGGTAAACCCTTCGCATCCGCCGCAGGCGGATTCTCAGGATAAATCGCGCATTCGCGCGATTCAGAGGGGGGTTAGTTTGCATATCCGTAAAACTGGGCTTCGTCGTCGGCCTGGCGTCTGGTTTTTACAATCCACAAGCCGGCGGCATTGGTGGCGTAGATCAAGCCGTGGGCCTTGTCTTTTACAAAGGCGGTGACGTCGGGAAGGGCGCGGATTTCCTTGGGGGCGGCCGATGCGACGGATTCCGCGGCGGAGGTGCCGAAGAGCGTGAGAGTGTCGGCGACGACTTTCAGCTCGGCGGCGGGCGCGCCGGCAGCTCCTGCGACGGTGTCGAGGGTGCGCGGCTGGCTGGGTTCGCTGACGTCCACTGCGACCGCATGCGCGGCCGAATCGAGGCCTAGCACGAGAAATTCTTTGCCGTTCTTCTTGAGCAACAACATGCGAGTTACGGGGCCGCCTGCGATTTCGACATGGGCGACGACGTTGGCTTGGCCGTCGGAGTTTTTGTTGGAGTTTGGCGCGGCTTCGGCGGCTGGCGTTGCGGTGATGCTCATGGCGGCCATCGCCAGCGTGATCGCGAACGCGGTTTTGATGGTGAAATGGCGAAAAGATTGCGAATTACGGTTCGATGTTTCTCGCATTGTCGTTCCTCCTGGGAACATGGCAGCCAGGGTGCGGTGTGGCGTTGGCTTGCTTTGTTCATATGGGTAGACCCGAGAGGGGGTGAGTTTATTCCCGGGGTTTACTGTGGCGGGGGAGAGGGAGTTACTTTGTCGGAATTTGTGGAGCGCTCAGAAACTCAACGCCGCAGAAGGGCGCGCCAAGTACGTGCGAAAACCCCAGAGGGATCCTTCACCCGTTATCGCGGGTTCTCTTCGCAAAATCGCTCAGGGCAGGCAGGATGACGGAGCCACCGTTCGAACCGGCACTGCCGGCTCGAAGGGTGAATCGCGCTTTCGCGCGGTTCAGAAGGAGCACAGGCGGGATTGCCTGACGACTGCAGGCAGGCCTATGCCAAGAATCACTATGAGGCTTTTTCTTCTGCGGCGGCGACGAACTCGGAGTAGGGGCCTTTGAAGTCTTCGATTTTTCCGGAGTGGAAATGCCAGATGCGGGTGGCGACTTCGTCGATTACGTCGTGGTCGTGGGTTACGAGCAGGACTGTGCCGTCGTATTTCTGCAGCGCGATGTTGAGCGCGTTGATGGATTCCAGGTCGAGGTGGTTGGTGGGCTCATCGAGGACGAGGACGTTGGGCTTCTGCAGCATGAGGCGGCAGAAAATCAAGCGAGCGGATTCGCCGCCGGAGAGCGCTGCGGTTTGCTTGAGGGCTTCTTCGCCGCTGAAAAGCATTTGGCCGAGGACCGCGCGCAATTCTTCCTGCGTGGCTTGCGGTTTGAATTGATGCAGCCACTCGATGGCGTCCATGCCGTGAGTGATGGATTCGCTGTGGTCTTGCGCGAAGTAGCCGACGGCGACGTTGTGGCCCCAGATGACTTGGCCGCCGTCCACGGGGAATTGGCGCTCGGAGTCGTCAATGAAGCCGGTGGCGTTGCGCAGCAGGGAACGGAGGAGCGTTGTTTTGCCGGTACCGTTGCGGCCCATGAGCGCGATTTTTTCGCCGCGCGCGACGCTGCCGGAAAAAGGCGACCAGACTTTTAAGCCGTCGTAGGATTTCGCGACGCTCTTGATTTCGAGCGGATGACGGCCGGAATGCTGGTCCATCTGAAATCGGATGTAGGGACGGGCGATGTTGGAACGGGCTAGCTCGGTGGTCTGCAGGCGCTCGACTTCTTTTTTGCGCGAAGTGGCTTGCGCGGAACGCGTGCCGGCGGAAAAGCGCGCGATGAATTCGTTCAGTTGCGCGATTTTCTTTTCGCGCTGGGCGTTTTCAGATTCGATGCGCGAGCGGATCGACGTTTTGGCCATGACCATGTCGTCGTAGCCACCGTTGTACATGATCACGGTTTCGTAATCGATGTCCGCGGTGTGGGTGCAGACGCTATTCAGGAAATGGCGATCGTGCGAGATGACGATCAGGACGCCTTCGTACTCGAGCAGGTAGTCCTGCAGCCAGTGGACGGAATCGAGATCCAAGTGGTTGGTAGGCTCGTCAAGGAGCAGGGCAGGAGGACTGCCGAAGAGCGCTTGCGCGAGCAGGACGCGGACTTTTTGACCGCCTTGTAGTTCGCGCATCTTGCGATCGTGCAGCGGCTCTTCGAGGCCGAGGCCGTCGAGGAGAATAGCGGCGTCGGCTTCGGCGGTGTAGCCGCCTTCTTCGCCGACGATGCCTTCGAGTTCGCCGAGGCGCATACCGTCGGCGTCGGTGAGCTCATCGTGCGGTTTGGCGTAGAGAATTTCGCGTTCCTGGAGAGCTTTCCAGAGCGGGCGATTGCCCATGATTACGGTGTCAATGACGCGGTGCTCGTCGAAGGCGAACTGATCCTGGCTCAAGATGCCGAGCTTTTTTGGGCGCGTGACGTCGCCCTTGGTCGGCTCGATTTCGCCGGTCAAGATCTTCATCAGCGTGGATTTACCGGCGCCGTTGGGGCCGGTGATGCCGTAGCGGCGTCCTGCGAAGAAGGTCGTGCTGACGTCTTCGAACAAGACTCTGGCGCCGAAGCGCATCGTGATGTTGTTAACGGAGAGCAAGGAGCTTTAATTGTAGCATGGTTGCGATTTGCGTGCAGAATGCGGCGCGATTCGAAATGCGACAGGTGGATTGAGTGCTGCGGGCCGCGGGCTTGGCGCGTTCCGGGGTTTCTAAGATTGTCTTAATGCTTTCCGAGCGGAGGCCGATGAAGCCTATGTAGGAGCGGTCCAGCCTTAGGGGGTAAAGGACAATGAGTATTGCAATAAGCGGAGTAGCAGCAGTCGGCTCGGCTGCAGCGGTGCCGACGATCGATGCGCAGCCGAAAGCGGTGGAAGTGCAGCAGCAGGCCGCAGCGCAGCAAGTGCCGCAGCCGTTGTCGGTCCAGGTGCGGGCGCTGCATAATCAAGGCCAGTCCATCCCGCAAATCACGACGAAACTGTCGATCCGTCCGAGCTCGGTGCAAACCGATTGGGGAACACCCGCGGCGACGCCGCAGGGGCAGCACGCACCGCGTGATCGCGCCGGGTAAGCTTCATGAACTCGCGCTGGACGGGAACTGCGCGCGTCGGCGTCAGTGGATTTGATCTTTTTTCGGCGACGGGGAATTGTCTTCTTCGTCGAGCTCGTGCTCGGCTTCGAGCCAGTCTTCCAGCGTGTATCCGCCGTAGATTCCGCCGTGGCGCTCGTGGATGCGGTACGCGCGGCGCTGAACCTCATTCAATGTGTGAGTGTGTTCGTGTTTGGAACTACTTTCGGGATCGCGCAGGGTGAAAGTGGTCTGGAAGAGCTCAGAATTTACAACCTCAGTGATTTCCTTCATATCGGGCCTTCTTTCTGTACTGCGTAGCCCTTTTTCCGGCTACATTCGATTAGACGAGGCATCGGGCCGCGCGGTTGCCGGAAAAACGCGCGATCGTCAGCAGAATAATTTTCATGATCAAAAGCGATGGAAGCAAAGATAATGTCGTGGGGTGACTCGCCGGTCCGGGGCGAGTCAGGAGGCCTGGTTGGAATATGCGTAAGCGAAATTGGTTGAGCGCGTTGCGATTCGTTTTTCTTGCTTGGGTGTTCAGCGCGGCGGGATTGGCGCCGGCTATCACGCAGGGCCAGTTGCCGGCAAGTCAGCACACAAGCGCGCCGATTACGGTTGAGCATGGGCCGAATACGGCGGCGCAGCAGGCGAAGCCTTACGTGATATTGGTTTCGCTGGACGGATTTCGATACGACTATCCTCGAATTTACCGCTCGCCGAATCTGGATGCATTGGGGGCGCGGGGAGCAAGCGCGCCTGAGGGGATGATTCCCGCGTATCCTTCGATCACATTTCCGAACCACTACACGATCGTGACCGGGCTTTATCCCGAACACCATGGGATCGTGGCGAACGCGTTTTACGATCCGGTGCGCAAGCAGGTGTACAGCTACAAGGATCCGCAGACGGAGGCCGACGGAACGTGGTACGGCGGAACTCCTCTGTGGGTGCTGGCTGAACAGCAGGGGATGCGTGCGGCTTGTTTTTTCTGGCCGGGATCGGAAGCGGACATTCAGGGCGTCCGGCCCACGTATTACATGAAATACGACAACAAGTTTCCGAATGCACAGCGCGTGGCGCAAGTTCTGACCTGGTTGCAATTGCCGCCCGCCGAGCGGCCGCACTTCATTACGTTGTATTTCAGCGATGTGGATAGTGCCGGGCACGCGCATGGGCCGGACAGCCCGGAAGTCGGGGTTGCGGTGCATGAAGTGGACGACGAAATCGGGAGACTGGTGGCGGGGCTCGGGAAATTGAATTTGCCGGTGGATCTGATCGTGGTGGCGGATCATGGAATGGTGAAAGTGGACGGGGATTGGATGAACCTTGGCCAGTATTTCGATACGGGGCTGCTGGAGAAATCGCTGGAAGGTTTCATGTACCCGCGGTCGGAGGCGGCGGCTGAGCAAGTTTTCGCTGCGTTGGATGGTAAGAGCGACAAGTTTAAGGTCTATCGCAATGGCTCCGTGCCGGCGGGGTTGCGTTTCGATGGGAATTTGCGTGAGGGCGATCCGGTGGTGGTTCCTACCGGGCCGTATTTGATACGTGTGAATGTGCCGCCGGCTGGTGCGGGGGATGCGATGCATCCTTCGGGCCCGCCTGTGGGGATGCACGGTTACGATCCGGCGCATATGCCGGAGATGAAGGCGATTTTTTTCGCGGCGGGGCCGGATATTCGTGCGGGGGAAAAATTGGCGCCGTTTGAGAATGTGAATTTGTATCCGTTGATCGCGCACATTTTGGGTTTGGATATTTCGCATTTGACGACGGGGCATGTGGATGGGGATTTGAAGGTGTTGCGGGGGATTTTGGATAAAGCCCACTAGCGGTGGAGGTTTTTGATGACTGCGGAGATTCGGTTGAGTGAGATAGCGGCGCGGGTGTTGGGGGCGTTGGTGGAGAAGGAGATTACTACGCCGGAATATTATCCGCTTTCTTTGAATGCGCTCGTGAATGCGTGCAACCAGAAGACGAATCGCGAGCCGGTGATGAATCTCGACGAAGAGGAGGTGACGACGGCGCTGCGCGGCCTGAGCGATTTGGACTTGGCTGGCGCCGCCGATACGAATGATAGCCGGGTGCGGAAGTACGAGCATCGTTTGCAGGAGGTTTTTAATTTTACGCGGCCGGAGACGGCGGTTTTGTGCGTCTTGTTGTTGCGGGGAGCACAGACTCCGGGGGAGATACGAGGGCGGGGGGAGCGGCTGCATCATTTTGAGGAGTTGAGCGACGTGCAGGCGGGGCTGCAGAAATTGATGCAGAGGGAGCCGGCTTTGGTGAAGGTGCTAGCGCGGCAGCCAGGGACCAAGGAGTCGCGCTATGTGCATTTGCTTTGCGGGGACGTGGAAGTTGCGACGGCGGACGGGGCGCGCGAGGCTGTTGGCGCGGTTTCTAGTGGTCAGGTGGTGGACGATGGAAGGATTGCGCGGTTGGAGGGCGAAGTTGCGGCGTTGCAGAGTGAGGTTGCGGAGTTGAGATTGCAGTTGGCACAGTTTCGGAAGCAGTTTGAGTAGAGCGCCGTTTCCGTTGTGCGAGCGTGGTGGCGGGGATCGACCAAAGATTTGACACCGAGGGCACGGAGGAACACCGGAGAGAAATCTGAGAAGGATAACGGCGTTTACCGCAGAAACGCGGAGGGCGCAGAGAAAAGTGGGGAGAGATCCTTCGCTGCGCTCAGATAACGACGCGCAAATCTGAGGACGCAGAGAAATTCAACACCGGAATCACCGACTAATGATTTGTTTACGGGCGGAACGACCAAGCTAGGCCGTCGGGGCCTTGGCCTGTGGAGATTTTGCCGGTGACTTCGAGCGTATGCAGATCGATCACGGCTACGGCGTTGTCGCCGGCTAGGGCTACGTAGGCGCGGGAGCCGTCTGGGACGATGAGGATGCCGCCGGGGTTGCGGCCCGCGTGCAGCGTTTTTGTGATTTTTCTGGTGGCGGTGTCCACCATTACCAGTTCGTTGGTTTCGGGGTCGGAGATCAGGGCTAGCTTGCCGTCGGGCGTGAATTTCAGACGATTGGAATGCTTGGTGCGGACGTCGAAGGTCTGAATCACTTTGCTGGTGGCGGTATCAATGACGGAGACCGAGCCGTCGCCGGAATTGGCGGCCCAGACTTCTTTGTCGTCGGGCGAGATGTCTATGCCTTCGGGGCCCTTACCTACTGCGATCGTGGTTTCTTTCCAGCCAGAGGGATCGGAACTTTTTTCTATGGCGGTGATGGTGTTGGAGTCCACGTTGGAGGCGAAGAATTCATTCAGGTATTTGGTGCGGACGAGCATGTGCGTGCGATTTTGGCCGACGCCTAGGAGCCAGTCGAGTTTGTTAGTGGCTGGATCGTAGCGGGCGATGAGTTTGTTGAGCTCGACGGTAAAGTAGGCTTGGCCGTCGGCGAAGAGGATGCCGTGGGGGCGTCCCAGAGGCCCGAGATCCACGCGATGGATTTCGGTTTGCGCGGCGAGATCAATTACGGAGAGAGAGTGGCCGGGGGTTTGGGCGCCGTAATTGGTGACGACGGCTAGTTTGCCGTCGGCGGAGGCGGCGATTTCGTGGGGGCCTTCGCCGGTGGGGATGCGGGCGATCATTTTTTGGGTGGCCGGATCGACGATGGCCAGGGAGTTTTCGGATTTGTTGAGGACGAGCAGAGCGGGGCAGGGAGTTGGGGTTTTTGTTTGCGCCTGACTGATCGGGGCGCAGAGGATTGGCACGAGGAGTGCGGTGGAAATTGCGCTGGCTATGGACTTTGATTTCATTGCGGTGCTCCGATTAAAAATTACGGTGGAATGATAGCACTGGATAATCGGCGGAGTGAAATTGTAGGAGTGCGCGCGGTGGTGGTGCGGCGAAACTCAAAGACGCCCGCCTAAAAAGCAGGCGGCCGCTACAAAGTCAACAGCAAGACTCGTGTGGCAATAATCGCGCCGCACAGCCAAGAGTGTGGCTGTGCCACGAATGCGAAGCGTGGCGTTGTGGCAGTAGAGCGCCGATCGAGAGATTGGCATTCCCGGGATGGCGTTCGCGCGCCTGCGGTTAGTCCGTGCCTTTGGTTTCGATGTAAACGAGTTGAAAGGTTGTGCCGGTGCCGTTGGGCTCGATGCCTACGGCGTGCTGTTTTTCTTTGGTGCCGGCTTTCAGAGAGATTTCGTTGGCTTTTGGTTTTTCGTCTTCGCAGGCTAGCTTTTTCGAGGACTTGTCTTCAGTCGAGCTGGTGGCGGAAGAGGCGGAGCTACAGTCGAGGACTGTGCCGTATTTGGCCAAGGCTTTGCGGTAGAAGGCCGCGACTTTTTCTGGCGCATCCGCCGTTTCCATTTTGAGGACGAAGAGTTTGAAGCCTGTCGCGCCGCCCCAGAGGCCCATGTTCAGGGCCGAGTTGTCGTTGGTGTCGTCTTTATGGCGGCGGGCGCCCGGATAGATGGGGAGGCCGACGTCTTTGGCGCTGGCGTTTTTGCCGAGGTTGAAGCCGATGCTGTCGTTGTCGCTGGAGGATTGCTGGGAGTTGGAATCTTTCCTGTCCTGTGCTGCGACTGGCAAAGCTGCGGCTAGCAGTAGGAAGAAGAGTGCGGCCTGTAGCGCGCAGCATCGGAGCGCGGAAGGAGGTGATGATCTCTCGGTGGTGGTCGCATCTTGCATGGTACGAGATATGTTCATTTCATTCTCCGTGTGCCGACGATTATACATACGCGGGGGGGCGCGTGAATGTTCGATCGGCAGCGCGAGTGGGTGACCACGACGAGATTGAGATCTTGGCGGGGGCAACAGCAGAGAGCGGGACGGAATCACATTCCGCAGCGGAATGGGGCGAGTGATCAGACGCGGCGGGTTCGGCGGGCACGGCGGCATCATCGTGGTGTGTTTTACGTTACTGCCGGTTTATGCGCTGGCTCAAACCACGACGCCCGCGGGCGCGGCGCAGACGCAAAATAAAATTCAGGTGCATACCGAGGAGGTGATTGCTCCGGTCACGGTGCTCGACAAGCAGGGCGCGCCGGTGCTGGACCTGACGCAGAAGGATTTTCATGTGTTCGACAACGGCGTCGAGCAAACGATTGATCATTGGGACTTGGGTGGCGACCCGCTGGCGGTGGCGCTGGTGATCGAGACGAGTTCGCATATAGAAATGATGGCGCCGGTGATTCGCGGCATGGGGAGCATCTTCACGGAAACGGTGATGGCGCTGAACGGCGAAGCTGCGGTGATCACTTACGACAGCACGGTGGACGTGCGGCAGGCGTTCACACACGATCATGACGACGTGCAGCAGGCGATCTCGGCAGTGAATTTCGAGGCGCCGGAGATGCGGTTGTACGATGCGATGGCGGACGCGGTGGAGCAGCTGAAAACGCGGCCGATTAATTATCGGCGCGTCATGCTCGTAGTGGGAGAGTCGCAGGATATTGCGAGCGATGCAAAACTCGGGCTTGTCTTGCGCGATGCGCAGCTGGCGAATATCGCGATTTACGCGGTGGGGCCTAGTAGCAGTACAGCGGATCTGCGTTTTGGAGAGAAGCCTCCGAGCCGGGGAATCAAATATCCGCCTGGAGTGTTTAGCGGACCGACGCGTCCAGGAGCGCTGCAGATACCGGGGAACGGAGGATCGCCGGGCGGTACACTTGATCTGATGCCGGTGGCGATCTGGCTGATTACGCGCGGGACCAATGAAATAAAAAATCATCAGCTGGCGGTGGCTGCGGCGGCGACGGGAGGAGTGCATTATCGCGTGCTGCGCGATCGCGCGCTGCGCACCGCGCTGGATCAGATCGGCAGCGAATTGCACGCGCAATATATTGTGAGCTATGCGCCGTCTGGCGAACGTACAACAGGGTTCCACGAGATCAAAGCTACGGTCAGTCGGCCGAATGTGACGGTGCGAACGCGGCTTGGTTATTTTGTGGCGGCGCCACGCGATGCGGCTGACACGGTTGCAAAACCGGGACCGTGAGGTGGGAAATTCTGTGTCGGACTGCGGCGCCGCGGAACTGCTGACGCCCTACCAGGGCTGCGCAGCGAAGTGGTGGCGGGCGGCGGACGAGGCAAGCCTCGCCTAGATCGTGTTGTCGCAGTTCATTGGGCTTCGGCGAAAGCGGCGGCAAGCCGCCGCACTCCATATCAATCGCGCCACATGAGCCAACCGCAGTAGCGCCCAACGTTTGAAACATTTATTTTTCGGGGCAGGCGAAGATGGGGCCTGCGTAGCCTTGCAGGGCGCTGGCGGCGTTGTGATCTTGGCATTCGGCGTAGGGGCAGGTGTTGTCGGCGAAGGCTTGGTCGTATTTGCCGGATTTGATTTCGGGGACCAGTTTGGCGCCCAGGGTTTGGGCGTCGCGGTCTTGTTCGGGGGTGAGGCGGGCCAGGGAGAAATCGTCGCCGAAGGTGCGGGCTTCTACTGTCGCGGCAAGATTCCAGAGTGCGGCAAGGTGCGTATCGGCGAGGCTCAGGCCGTCGAAACGCAGAGTCGCTTGATCGGGAAGCTCGAAGAGTCTTTGTTTGTCACCACAGCGGGCGACGATGGTTTGGGAGGCGAAGTCGTCGTCGGAGGTGGCGGAGGATTTGCGTTTGGCCGCCTGGATCATGGATTCGACGTCATCTTCGGTGAAGGCGCAGAGGTCGAAGTGGGCGGCTACTTTTTTTACGGTGGTGTTGGGGAGTGCGCGTTCGATGGCGCGGACGGTGACGTGGCGGGGACAGGTGGGATGGAGCGGGGCGATGCGAATTTCGCGGACTCTTACACTTTCTTGTTCGGGACGAACTTCCAGGATGTGATCTACCCATTTTGGATCGGTGTGGAAGCTGGCCTGGGTTACTACGTAGAAATTTTCCAGGGGCGGTTTGGGTTTGGGGTGATCGGTCGCGGCGAGTAGGGTTGCGGCAATTAAAATCGATGCGATGAGTGCGAGTTTCAAGTGGCGTTGAGGGACTTCGGGGCGATGCGCCATTGGGTGAGTATAAGCCAGGCGTGGGGATGTGGCACCTCGGACGGCAACTTCGAAAGATTTAACACAAAGGGCACCAAGAAAGGCGGAGAGAAATCTGAGAAAGACAGAGGCGTGTTAGCGCGGAGACGCGGAAGGCGCAGAGAGAGGCGGGGAGAGATCCTGCGGCCGGCTTGAAACAAAGGCGCCGTCCTCACAGAATGACGATGCTCATCGCGTCGTCAGCGGAAGGTGGGGAGTTTGTTGAAGAGTTTGCCGAAGAGGCTTTTTGTGACGCTGGTCTTGCGGTCGCGGCTGCCGTTGTGGGCGGTGAAGTCGCGGCCGGGGACGCGAGTGGGGTCGGCGGCGTGCGGCGCGGCGGTTTTTTCGACGTGCTCGGGCAGAGGCGCAAGCAGCCGGACAATGTGGCCGAGGCGTTCTTGCTTGTAGGGCTTGGCCATGCAGACGATGGCGCCGAGAGTGTGGGCGCGGGAATAATCGCTGGGGTAAGCGGAGACGGTGGTGAGGACTACGGGAACGTGGCGGAGGCGTGGAGTGGCTTTGACGTAGCGGCAGAGGTCATAACCGGGGTTGGCTTCGCCTTCGATTTCGGCGACGAGCAGGGAAGGCGTGAAGAGATCGAGAACTTCGCGAGCATCGGCGGCGCTGCTGACGGCGATGACGTCGTAACCCTCGTTCTCGAGGAACATTTTCAGGGTTTCGCGGAGTTGGGGGTCGGAGTCCACGGCGAGGACCATGGGTTTTTTGGTGCTGACGATTTCCGGCGCGGCGGCGGGGGCTTGAGTTTGCTGGCGAGCGTGTGCCGTGGCGAAATCTTCCGAGGGCGCTGCCGTAAAAGTAATGGCGACGCCGCGGAGTCCGTCGCCGAGCTCGGTGATGCGTACGACGCGGCCCGTCTGCTCGGTGTGGATAGCTTTGGGCGATTTGCTGAAGGGGAATACGACGGCGACTTGCATGCCGCGGGAATAACAATCGAGCTGGGTATGGAACAGGATGCCAGAGCGCGAAACGTCGAAGGTGGTGGCGATTTCCTGGGAGCCGCTGGATTCGGCCTCGACGGTGCGGACGCGAATGGGCGCAGAGATCAGGGCGCGGCGTTTTACACGGCGGTCCTGCGGGCGCTCGTGAGCGGAAGGTCCCGAGGCCGGCGGAGCGTGATGGCGCTGTTCGGCGACAAACTCCTCGGCTACCGCATTCATTTCCGCGACAACTTGTTTGTTGGCGACTTCGGAGGCGCACGGTTCTTCGCCGCTCGCGAACGCCGAAGAATCTTCTGACGCGGCGGTCGCGGATTCGCGGGCTGAGGCAGCGATGGTTTCCAGGTCCATCACCTCGGTGAGAAATGGCGCGGGCGGGCGGACGGCGGCGACCGGTTTCTCGACGATGAAGAGTTCGGCGCGACGTGAGTCCGCCGATGACGAGCTGATTATCGCGGACTCGTCCGAGAAGAGCGCGGCGACGACGGCGGCGGCGGTGCCGAAATCTTGACTCTGTGCGGCGGAGTCTATGGTTTGAAGCAGGACGGCCAGCACGTCGTCGGTGTCTGCGATTTCACCAGCGGATTTCGGGCTGAAGCTGAGGAGCGCGTGATTATCGGAGACTGCGTCGGATTGGCCGGCAAAGGGAGCAGCGGGATTCATTCCCGCTTGGACTTCGTCGAGGAACGCGCCGGTGGATGAGTTGTACAAGGCGGCAAGGCAGGCGCTGAGATCGGCTTCGCCGAACGTGGGGTAATCCAGATCGGCGACCGGCTGCACGGCCAGATTTGCCGCCTGGTTCGACCTAGAACGAAACATTCTGGACGGCTTATTCATGCGATGCGAGCCCCATATCGGAAAGCCTCTCCGACCGGTCGAGAATACGAGGTGGAGCAGAATGGCGCACTAGGGTAAAGGTCACATTCGTATAGTACTTCAGGGAGAAGAGGTTTTAGTACCATGTCTATGTGTTTGTATCTAATTGATAATGAATACCTTGTTAGGACCCAAGGAAGGGCATTTTGACGCACTTCATGAGACGACGAGTGATCGTGGCTTGCGGAAATTTTAGCCGGGTAGGCTAGCGGCTCACGCGGCCGTCTGTGGTCAGGTCGCGTTCCTTCTTTTCTGTGGGCTTGAGGTCCAATGGCAAGCGGAGCTCGACGGCCAGGCCACCGTCGGGGCAATTCTCGGCCGTTACGGTGCCGCCGTGCAGGCGAACGGCGCGGTCGGTGATGGAAAGTCCGAGACCGGAACCACCGGAGGAGCGATCGCGCGAATCGCCGACACGATAGAAGGGCAGGAAGATGTCGCCGAGCGAATTTTCCGGCACGCCTTGACCGTGATCGCGCACACGAACGACGGCGAAGCCAGAGTTGTTGCCAGTGCCATTTTCGACCGTGACGTGCACGGATGTGTCTTCTGGAGTGTAACCGACGGCGTTGCGAATAACGTTTTCGATGGCGCTCGCGAGCAGCTGGCGGTTCCCGGAAGTGCTGCAGGAGTCCATGCGGAGCAGGCGAACGTGGCGTTGCAGGCTCTGGGCTTCAAATTCGGCGTCGGCAACGACGTCGCGGACCAAGGCTCCCAAATCGAACGATTCGTGGCCGATGTTTTCGCTGCCACTTTCGAGGCGCGCGAGGCGGAGCAGGCTTCCAATGAGGCCGTCCAAGCGGCCAGCTTCGAGTTCGATGCGGTCGAGGCCACTGACGGATTCGGGATTGGCGCGGAGGCGGGTGAGGCCAAGCGCGACGGTCAACCGGGCGAGCGGCGAGCGCAATTCGTGGGAGATGTCTGCGATGAGCCGGCGTTGGGAGGAGATGAGCGCTTCGATCTGCTCGGCCATGTGATCGAATTCCCGGCTAAGGTCGGCGAGCTCGTCGCCACGATTGGCAGCGCTGCCGCCGACGCGAGCGCCCAGATGCCCTGCGGCGAGGCGATGAGTGGCCGCTCGAATATGACGAATGGGGGCGGTGATGTGGCGGGCGAGCCAGAAGCAAACGAGTCCTGCGATGAGAAAGACCACCGCGGCGCGGACGAACTGAGTTTCCAGCGGAGCGCGCAGAGCGTCGGCGGCGGACTCGACGGCGGTTCCCATGACCAAAACGTAGCGGCTGCCGGTGGAGCCGATGGTTCTTCTGGCTACGAATTTTTTGCCATGGGTGATGAGGACCTTGGTGTCGTCGGTTTGCAGGGCGGTTTGGGCGAGAGCTTCGGCTTCGGGAGGCGCGGGCTGCGAGAGGATTTCCTTGCCTTCGTCATCGAAGAGGTAGGCCTGGGCGTGCAGGGTGGTATCGAGGGAGGCGAGAAAATCCGAGAGGGCGCCCATGCCGTGATCGTCCAAGACGTCAGCGGCGCGTGCGGCGACCAGCGGAGTGATGGTGCGGTCGGATTGCGCGGCGCGGCTAGCGGTGAACTGCGATTGGGTGGTGACGACGGACAAAATGAGGGTGCCGCTGACAAGCACCATCGCGAGCCAAAACCAGAGAAAAATCTTCAGGAACAAAGTGCGCAAATGCGGTTCACCCGTTAATACGAATTTCCCGGCAAGGCATAAATATAACCGATATTGCGGATGGAACGGATGCGTTCCGAACCATCGGGCGCCGGGCCCAATTTCTTGCGGAGATTGCTGATGTGCACGTCGAGCTTGCGATCAGAGCGGAGGAAGTGGTTGCCGAGGACGCGTTTGCCAAGTTCATCGCGGGGAATCACCTGGCCCGGCAACTTCGAGAAAGCGGCCATGAGCTCAAATTCGACGGAGGTCAACGGGACGGCGCGGCCATTGTGGCGCACGAGGCGGGCGCGAGAATCCACTTCGAGGTCGCCGAGAATTGTGCAATCGGGAGAGGGTGCGGCGGCGGGATTGGTGGGAGCGGAAGAAGTGCGACGCAATACGGCGTGGATACGCGCAGCGAGTTCGCGCGGGTTGAAGGGCTTGGAGAGGTAGTCATCAGCGCCGATTTCAAGGCCGACGATGCGGTCCACGTCGTCACCGTGCGCGGTGAGCATGACGACAGGGATCGTGGAGGTTGCGCGGATCTTGCGGAGAACTTCGAAGCCGCGCATGCCGGGAAGCATAACGTCGAGAACGATGAGGGAGTAGGCGCCGGAGAGAGCGCGGCCGAGACCGACACTGCCGTCATGGACGGCCTCGGCGCGCAGGCCCTGAGAAACGAGGTATTCCGAGACGAGTTCGCACAACTCGACATCGTCATCCACGATCAGAATGCTGGCGTCGAGCGCCGGGGTTGCATTGTCCGACGGCATCGGAAGCGTCATAGCGCCTGTCACCACGGTAAAAGCCGGAACCGGGGTGAGGGATCCCGGCTCACAATTTTAGACGATTTTGCTGGGGGCGCAACTGGAAGTAGGGAGGCGATGCGGGAGTAGGCGCAGAGCGACGCGAGGGCGGAGAGGGAAAGCCAACGAATAACGCAGCAGGTGATTGACAGGGTAGATACTGGCGGAGAGAATGCGGCAGCGAACCCTGCAGGATTGCGGGGCGTGAAGCGAGCAGTCGAAGTGGACCTTTAGAACGGCGAGGCGGTGACGGCTGCCCGGTTCGATGAGCCCGAAGCGGCCCCTACCCTTCGATCCCGCGCAGCGCGGTCTCAGGATGAATCGCCCTGCGGGGCGATTCACAAATTCAAAGGCAACAACGCGGTGAGGGCACGATGCTGGGTGACAAGAGATGGAATTGGATGGTGCGTTCGGCGGTGGCGGGGAGTCTTCTGCTACTGACCGCTGAGGCAGACGCACAAGCCAGGGCGGGCGCGAGGGACCTGGCAAAAGTGTCCGCTCCGTCTGCAACAACGCCAGCACAAACGCAAACGCCCGCTCAAACAACCTCGGAGCAGAAACCCGACCACATCGTGTGCCCGGTGACGGCGGTGACGAACCCGCCGCTTTCGGCTGCGCTCGAGAGCGCGCAAACGCTGTACCGCACCGGAAAATTTGATGAGGCGATCGGCGCATACAACGCCGTCGTGCCCAGCGGCGGCAGCGAGGCTGCCGCGGCTTATGCGGGACTGGCGCGTGTCTACCTGAAAGGGCACAAGGTAACGGAAGCGCACGACGTGGCGATGAAGGCAGTGGCGCTGGCGCCGGATCGCGCGCCGGCGTTGGTGGCGTTGGGCGAGGTGTATTACCGGCAGGGAAAGCTGGGCGAGGCGGAAGAACTCTTTTACAAGCCGCTGCGGAAATGCAATTTGGACGCGCGCGCTTTTCTGGGGCTCACGCACATTTACTGGATCACGTTGAATTTCAAGCGCGCCAAGGACAACATCGATCAAGCCTATAAGATCGATCCGAACGACCCGGACATTCGCAGGGCATACATGCGGACGCTGAGTGGCGCGGAGCGAGTGAAATTTTTGAAGGATTACCTGGCGGGCGCCAGCAATGACGACGCGGAAACGCGGCTCAATTTCGAGCGCGAGCTGAGCATGATCGAAAACGAAAGCAACGCGCAGGAGCACAACTGCCGGCTGGTGACAAGCGTCGCAAAAACCGAAACGCGCATGGAGCCACTGCTTTACGATCCGCGGAACATTCGTGGTTACGGCTTGGCGGTGAAGCTCAACGGAGTTTCTTCACGGCTGATGCTGGATACTGGCGCCAGTGGAATTATCGTGGACAGCAAGATCGCAGCGAAGGCGGGTATCAAGCCGATCGTAGATGAAAAGATCCAGGGCATTGGGGATAAAGGAGCGATGGTGGGGTTCGTCGGCTATGCCGAGAAAATTCAGATTGGCGAGCTGGAATTTCAAGGCTGCATCGTCGAGGTGGCTGCCGGGCGGTCGGTGCTGGGGGATGACGGGCTGATCGGCGCGGACGTATTCCGGCATTTCCTGGTGGATATGGACATGCCAAACGGCAAATTCAAGTTGAGTCCGTTGCCAGCCATCCCGGACGAGCCGACGGCGACGACGAGCCTCGATACCAAGTCCGTGGGCGTGCGACACTTCCGCGACCGTTACATTCCGCCCGAGATGAAGGAGTACACACCCATATTTCTGTTTGGACACGACATGCTGATACCCACGCGGGTAAACGATTCGGCGCCGAAGTTGTTTTTGATCGATACGGGATCGTTTGACGATACGCTCTCGCCGGCCGCAGCGAAGGAAGTGACGAAAATCGATCGCGACGCAGGCACACAGGTGAAGGGGCTGAATGGCAGCGTGAAAGAGGTGTATCGCGCGCGCAATGCGAAGCTGCAGTTTTCGCATTTTTACCAGAAACGGCAGGATCTGGTGACGTTTGACCTGACGAGTATCAGTAATGGGAACGGCACGGAAGTTTCCGGGGTGCTGGGTTTTGCGATGCTGGTGCTGCTGGACATGAAGATTGATTACCGCGACGGATTGGTGGATTTTACGTACGGCGGGGAGCGGCTGCATTGAGGCGGGAGGAGCGACGGGGCGGTGGGGAGGGTGGTAGAAGAGAGCTGATCGTGAGGAGGCGCGGTACTGACGCGGTGATTCGAGTGTTTTTAGTACTTGTACGAATTCGTACAAATTAGTAGAATTGTACGAAATCGTGCAAGGTGGGAAAAATGAAGCAGGACCGGTACGCAGTGTTGATCGCGGATGTGGTGGGATCGAGGACGCGGCGGAATTTGCGGGCGGTGCTGGGGCAGCGACTGGAGATGGCGTCGCGCGCGCATTTGCGAGGGAAGTACATCCGGCTGCCGTACGCAATCACGGCGGGAGATGAGTTCCAAACGATCGTGCGATCCTATGCGCGGCTGCCGGAGCTGATTTTCGATTTGCGGGAGCGGCTGTGGCCATTGCGGCTGCGGATGGGGATCGGCATCGGGAAAGTGCCGGGGCGACTGCGCGCGCCAGTGAACCGGCTGGGAGGGGAGGCATTCCAGTTCGCACGCACGGCGCTGGAGGGGGTGAAGAGAGGCGAAGGAAATAAATTCAAGGTCTTGACGGGGTTTAAGACAAAGGATGCGGTGTTCGATTCGACGGCCAATCTGATTTATGCTTTGCAGGATACGTTGCTGCTGAGGATTACGGAGAAGCAGTGGCAAACGATCGCTGTGTTTCGGAAGAATCGTCGGTTGCAGGCGACCGCGAAGGCGATGGGTTTGGATATGTCGACGGTGTCGCGGAATTTGAAGCGGGGATATTTCTGGCAAGTGGGACGGACGATGAAGGGGATGAAGATATTGATGGAGGAACGCTGGGGGTAGTTTGTACGAAAACGTGCAAGATAGGAAAGTTGCATAAAAACGTGCAAGTGGCGGAATGAGATGGAAATTCTGACGAGAACGGTGCTGACGCTCTTGCTGGGGCATTTGCTGGCGGCTTTTGTGTTTCAGACAAACACGCTGGTGCAGCAGAAAAAGAGCGGGCGCGCAGCGGGATATGTGAAGCACGGAGCGGTTTATTTTGCGTGCGCGGCGGTGTTGACGGGATTCTTTGTGCCAGCGATTGCGTATTCGTGGCGTTTTCTGGGGGTGCTGCTGGGATTGACGCTGCTGCACCTGGCGATTGACGGGAGCAGGATACGGTTGGCGCGGCGAACGCCGCTGGCGGAAGGGACTGCGGCATTCGCGGTGGATCAGGTGATGCATTTCTTGACGATTGTGGTGGCGGCGTGCTGGATCGCGCGCGTGGAGCCCTCCGGGATTTTGCTGCACGGTTTGAATCGGATGCAGACACCGAGCAATCGCGTGCTGTTGGCATTGGTGGTGTACGTGGGGGTGATTTTTGGCGGGGGATACTTGATCCGGTTCATGACCAGGCCGCTGCTGAAGCATCTGCAGACGGGCGAATCGCGAGCGGAATTGAGCAATGCGGGAATGTACATCGGGTGGTTGGAGCGGTTCCTGGTTATGACCGCTTTATTTCTGCATTCGCCGGCAACTGCGGGATTGATTCTGGCGGCGAAGTCAATCGCGCGGTATCCGGAGTTCAAACGCGAGCGGTTCGCAGAATATTTTTTGATTGGCACGCTTTTGAGCATCTCGGCGGCGACGGCTGGGGGAGTGATCCTGCTCAAAGCATTTTATGGGAGTTCGGCATTGCCTCAATAGAGGCGGAGGCAAGCCGGGTGGTGGGATGAGACAAAACGAGCGAGGCCGCGGTTTGTGGCCGCGATTGCGGATGTGACAACGGATGCGATTGATGTAAGATGATTGCCGGTTTACGGGGTGCGGGGCTCGTGGAATAAGCAATTGACGTGCAACCGAATCTTGCGCGCTTACCTCTAAGCATTGGAACTTTTTCTATCGGCACGGGAATCATAGAATCGACGTGTGTGTCCAGGAACGATGTGCTGGATGCGACGGAGGGGAAGAGCGGGCCGAGGCAGATGACCAGACTACGGAACGGGAATCGGGTGATGGACACGACGGCGGGAGTTGAAGTCTCACGGACGGAAAACGAACTGGCGCGCAGAGACGGATCATACGGGACTGAGGCACGAAGGGAAGGTAACTCGATGCGGAAGGGAATTTGCGGACTGTTGCTAATGTCCGTGGCGCTTGTGGGGCTGCTGGGCATTTCGTCTTGCGGCGGCCCCGCCGTGGGCACTGTGACAGCGATAACGATTTCGCCGGCCGCGGCGACGGTGCAAATTAACGAGACGGCGGAATTCACGGCACAGGTGTCGGTAGCAAGTTCTTCGACTTCGACTACGACGACGATCGTGACGTGGTATGTGAACGGAGTGGCGGGCGGGAGTCCGACTACAGGAACGATCGGGACTTCGACGATAGATGCGCTGGTGGGAGTTTACACCGCTCCGGCGATAGTACCGAACATCAACAGCGGGCAGGTGAACATTACGGCGACGACTCCGCAGGTTCCAGGTTCGACGACGAACGTCAACTTGGTCACCTCGAATACGGCGATTGCGACCATCGGCATCGGGACGGGGCTGTCCGTGAGTCCGCTGACCGCGCCCGTTCCAGCTGGTGGTGCTCAGCCATTTTCCGCGATTCTGAATAACGTGACCACCACTCAGGGCGTTACCTGGTCGGTGTCCTCGAGCGAGGGTGGAAACATCGGCACGATCAGTCCCACTGGACTTTACACGGCACCGCCGTCGCCGCCGCCGGGTGACACGGTTACTATCACTGCGACCGACGGAACGACAACCGCGACGGCTACCGCGACAATTCTGTTTTCAAATGCATCCTTGACCGGGCCGTTTACGTTTTCTTATTCCGGCAACAACAGCGCGGGTTTTGTAGCGGTGGCGGGAAGTTTTCAGGCAGATGGGAACGGCAATATCGTGAGTGGCGTAGAAGACAGTGACAGTTTTTCGACGGGCGTGGCGACGCAGGTGCCGATCATCGGAACATACGTGGTAGGCCCGGATGGCCGCGCGACGGTGAACCTCAATGTGGGTTCGGGCTCTGGGGCCGGTCAGGGGACGGTGCAGACGTTGCAATTAGCGATGGCAAATTTCCAGCATGGCGTGCTGACGCGCTTCGACGCCCGAAACACGGGAAGCGGAACGGTGGATCAGCAGAATCTGAATGGTCTGACCACTGCGCTGACGACGCTCCATGGTCCTTACGTATTCAGCGTCGCCGGAGCTGACGCGGCATTTTTCCCGCAGGGAATGGCGGGAAAGTTCTCGGCGAATGGCGCGGGGCAAATCACCGGCGGAAGTCCGATTCTGGACGTCAACAACAGCAGCAACCCGGCGGGCGGAGTTTCGACCGAAGACCGGAGCCTGGCGGGAACATACACGATGGACGCGAGTTTTCCGGGGAGCGGACGGGGAACGCTGACGCTTTCCAGTACGACAACGGGTTCAATTCAGTATGCTTTTTACATCGTGAACACGACGGCTTCCGAGCAGACCACGCAGTTGCATTTGGTGGAAATCGACAACAACAACTACCTGGGCGGCGACGCGTACGCGGCGCCCACGGGAAGCTCGTTCAATGCTGCGAGTCTTCCCAGCGGCAACTATCCGTTCACGGCCGGCGGCACATCGCCGACCGGCGCCTACGCGGCCGGGGGAGTGTTCGTCTCGAGCGGCAGTGGCGGGACGAGCGGGGTTATCGACAGCAACGACGCCGGGACGGTGACGTCGGACACGACGCTGGGCACTTGCACTTACACTGTGGATCCGACCAGCGGGCGGATTGATCTGCGGCTGAGTACCGCGAGCGGGACGTGTGTTGCGGGGCCGAGTTCGACGACTCAGGAATTTGCGATGTATCAGTCGGAGCAAGGACCCGCGGTAATGCTGGAACTGGACGCGACGGCGATTTCGACGGGCTCGGCTTTCGTCCAATCAACGATACCGACCGGCTTGACGGGAAGTTTTGCGTTTGCATTGGCGGGGCAGGGAATCTTTCACGACGCGACGGCAAAATATCAGCAGAATTTATCGGGGCAGCTGACGTTGAACGGACTTGCTTCCGTTTCAGGAACGATTGATATCAACAATTTCAGCGCGGTGTTCCGCACTAATCCGATCTTTGTGACGAATACGAAACTCAATAGCGCGCCCGATACGACCAGCGGGCGCGGCACGGCCGTGATACAGGGAATGAACCCGAACGTGACCTACAATGTGACTTGCTATGTCGTGAGCGCGGATACGATTCTGCTCTTTGATTCAGACACGACGCGCGTGCTGATCGGAACGATCAGTTCGCAATTTTAGCAGAGAGCGTAGCACAGTGATCGGCTGGGCCGCTCTGGCTACTCGTGGGCACTGCTCGAAGCCATCTCATGAAAATCGAGCCACGACAGAAAACCGCAGCTTCAGGGGACTGAAGCCCCTGAATTGGCGAGCTTCTCGGCGGGGCTGAAGCCCCGCCCGTCCGGATCTGCCGTTTATTAGACGGCTGCTACTCTTTCCCGGGCTTTGCTGTCGGGCTGCCTGGCAACGAGCCGGCCTTCGACTCGGTGGGTTTGACGGCCGCAGTGGCGGCGCCATTGCCGCCGTTTCCTGCGAGATAACGCATCGCGGTGGCCGCCAGGCCATCTAGAGCGCCACCGCCATTCGAGCCGCTGGTGACGAGGATGTCCGGAACGAATTTCGAGGTGCCTTCCGAGAGCGCGGCGATGACGTTGACGAGCGCCGTAGCATTCGATCCGAGCGCGCGCACCTGTGCTTCATAGCCGCGGGCGCGTGCGAGTCCGACCGCTTCGACCTCCGCGCCGCGCGCGGTACCCGTCTGACGAATGAATTCCGCCTCGCCGCGCGCTTCTTCGGTGCGAGCATTGGCGTTATTCGTCTTGATGTCCACCCCTACTTTGGATTTTGCGAGATCGGCCTGCATTTCGGCAGTGCCTTTGGCGTTTTCCATGGAGATGCGTTCATCCTGGGCGGAGCGTTGCATGCGGTAGGTGTTAATTTCCTGGTTGGCGATTTCGCGTTGGGTTAGGACCTTGACGAGATCTTCCGGCAGGATGACGTCTTGGATGTAAACGCCGCGCGTTTCGACGCGATATTGATCGAGCTGGTCTTTGATGTGCTTGAACGCCTCTTCCTGCACCTGCTGTCGCGTTTCGATGAAACGAACCGCGGGCATGCTTTGCAGCTTGTCGCGGAAATGATTGCCCACGGCGGCTTGCAGTACCTCATTCACGAGGTTGATCATGGTGCCCACCATGGAAATCACGCGAGGGGCGTTCGTGTCCGGGACATGGATTTGGACTTGGAGGTCAATTTTGAAGACGAAGCCTTCATTGCTTTTCGCAACGATCTGCGAGAGCTGCGAATCGAGGTTGTGCGCTTGCGAAACAGCCTCGGCCCAGTTGAGCGTGAGGATAGACGTCGGCACGATCTCCGCCTGATAGCAACGGGGATTGAGCGGATATTTTCCGGTGCGCAGCGGTTCCTCCCATATACCGCGGTGACCGGGACGCACGAGCGAGCCGAATTTGAAATCGGTGCCGGACATATCCTGCGTCGGCAGACCGACGTACGCTTTGATCACGGCGACCTGGCCCTGTTGTACGACCAACATTCCAACCATTTCGACGCCGACCAGGAAGGGATTGAGGGCGTAGGCGCCGTAGAGCAGCGGGTCGTGCTGCAAGCCGATGCGGCCGCCGTTGTCGAGGAACGCCTGAAAATCCTGATAATTGTTGTGCAGATTATTTTTGTTGCCGAGGAGCACTTCGATGACGTCGCCGTCGGTGGCTTTGTCCTTCTCCATTTTGTCTATATCGGCGAAGCCGCCGAGGCGGCTGGCAATGTCGCCGGAGGGCAGAGGATCTCCTTCGTAAGTGGTGACAATGCCGACCAGGTCCATCAGGGCGGCGTCTTTGCCGCAGGGTTTCGGCTCGATGCGCAGCAATTCGAGTTGCTCGGGCCGGAGGCCGAACGCCTCGGGAGTCAGCCTCCCGATTTTGCTTGAGCGCGAGCGTAGCTCGGGTGAAATCGGGAGACCGTACGCCTGACTCTTGGTGACGACGAGAAAACCGACGGGATGAATGGGCCCGAGCGTCCCGGGAGAAAATACGGGGCGCTGGACACCCTTTTGCCCGCCCCCCGTGATGAAGGAGCGCAGGTCCGCGAAATTTCCGAAGGACTTTTTATACACCGCCGACTTTGCGCCAATCGGCAAGGACGAACCTACTTGCGCGATGACGACTCCGATTTCTCCGGCGGGAATCTGGACCCAGGGAAACTTTTGGACTTCGTAGAGCAGCCAAGGTTTCCAGCGGAGGCCGGGCAGCAGCAAATCGGCTTGATATCCCGCTTCGCCCTGGAAAGCGATCACGTTGTCTCCGGACAGTTTGCGCGCGGAGACGCGCTTAAGGACCAAGCCGACTTCGGACGGTCCGACACGATGGAAGGACAGCAAGATGTAGGCGACGGTCAGAACGATGCCGACAAAGATCCAGGTAACAACCGGGATACCAAGTAACATGGGAGTCACTCCTCAGGAATGCGTGGCCATCCTGCGCTTGACGCTTCGGCGTTGTCAAGCGGGTCGCGGCGACGATGCGGTCGCGCGACATCGAGTCATGCTGGGGGGATTGCGGGGAGGGGTGAAACGTGGTAGCATGGGGTTGCGTTTGTTGCTCTATGATTCGTTTTTGACGCGCGCGAGGAATGGCTGCCGGGCAAACGTCCGACGGCTTTTTTTTTGCGCGGGGCAATGCGAGCGGGGCGATAAGCAGCTTTCCGGGTGGCTAAGAGCCACCTTATGAATAATTTAGGAGCAGTTTCCGTGAGCAGAGAGCAAGGTACAGTGAAGTGGTTCAATGCGGCCAAGGGCTATGGGTTTATCCAGCGCCAATCGGGCGAGGATGTATTCGTGCATTTCTCCGCGATCCAGTCCGAGGGCTACAAGTCCCTCAACGAGGGTCAGGCCGTGGAGTTTGAAGTAAAGCAGGGGCCGAAGGGTCTGCAGGCGGAGAACGTAGTCGGCCTGTAGGTCTGCCGAAGTCTTCAGATCGAGGTTTGGGTTTTGGCCGGCACTGGGATGGACAACCGGCGGTGCGCTGGTTTGGTGGGCTGCGAAGCGCAACGGTTGCCGACTGCTGCCGGGCCTACGAAGCGCAAGTCCCGCGCCGTCGCTGGATGTGTTTTGCTTTTTTTGCCCGGATGCGCATGCACGCAGCTCGTGGCGCGCTTGGCGCAGTGAAACGATTCTGAAAGGGACGGACCCAGCCGCTGTCCTTTTCGGGAGCAATCGCAGGACAAACTTCTGGTAGGACGTTGCGGCGGGCGGAAGCGCGTCGCGACGGTGCGGTTTTTTTTGCATCGAAGTCATAATCATCCACGGAGGGAGCTGTGCAGACACTGGTCGAAGGGCAGTCCATACGTCACGAGCAGTACGGAATGGGAGTGGTGACCGAGTCGAACACCGAGCGCACTACGATTGATTTTGACGATCATGGTGTGAAGAAGTTTGTTACTGCAATTTGGTCCGCTGAGCTGGTGGGTGAGCCACCCGCCACGCCGCCTACAAAGCGCCGTGGACGCCGTAAGTCCGTCAAGAGGGCTTAATAAAATTAGAAAACTTTGAACATCGCTTCCGGGCCGATTGGCCCGGGGGCGGTGGTGTATTCGGTTGCGTTTTGCGGGCTCGGAGGATTGGTGAATTTGCTTGCCGAGAGGCTGTAGGGGCTCTGGGGCTTTTCTAAGCATCAACCCTTCTGGAGAAACGCAGCAGGACTGTGCTTCGCGATGCTGAAAAGTTGGAGAGCGATGCCGCGAAGACGACGCTTTGCTTGCTCCCAGCCCCGCACTGCACTAACCTCGCGCCCACTCGTTTGGCGAAAACCAGTTGGTTTACGCCCCATTTGACGCGGATACTGCGTATCTCGGCGGGTGTGAGTTTCTTCGGTCGTCTAACGCGATCTACACGCAACACCCTCGCGCCCTTACGGTAGTCGGCGGCGTCGCGAACGCTTTCTTGGAATTCCGCGAACAGTGTCTCTCTCATAGCCGCTCCTAATCATACCAGGCGAAAGGCAAGCTCCAGGCCGGTTGCGCATTCTTAAGGGCTTCTTTTTGGCGCGGGATGCTGGCACACTCGATGAGAGACGAGGCGTAAGGAGTGCAGGCGAAATGAAGGTTGGACTAAGCGAATGGATGCGAGCTTTGGCGGCTGCGGGAGTGCTGTTGGCTTGGGGCACGATGGCGCGGGCAACCGGGGCGCAGGCATCGGCGGGCGCGGCAGCTGGTGAAAGCGCGGCGCGGTTGATCGAGCACGGGATCACCAATGGAGTATCGATAGAGCTGCCAGTGGCGTGGACTGAATTCAAACCTGGTGACGCGCCCGTGGCGCTGGCTCCTTATTCGCCGCCGTTTCATCTGGGCGGAATACTGGCACTGCAGAATTTGCAAACGAGCGCGATCATGCAGTTTGCGACTTCGGACAATCCGCTGCTGGGCCACGATGCCAACTGGCTGGACGGACAGATGCACATGCCCAGCGGTTCGGGGATGAGCATGATCGATCTTCTGTTCTATTATTTTTTTCCGCCGTCGGCATCTTGTATTAATGAAGCGATGGCGAACAATACGCGCGCCAGCTTCGCGCCGGCGCCCAATAGTGCTTCGAGCGATGCACCTCCGGTATTACAGGTGTCCTACGCTTGCCGGCATGAAGTGACGCTGGAGGGATTTTTCGGAGCACAGGTGAGCTCCGGGATTACCTTTGTGCAGACGAACGAAGGGCCGCGCGCGTATGGAACGACGGCGCAGTTCTATTTGGCGCCGATGGAGCGCGTCACGTCGCCGGGGATGAATTGGTACGTGTTCTCGGCGCAGCGCGTGAGCCCCGTCACGCCGGGCGCCTCGGCGCATTTTAATTTGCCGGCGAACCTGCAGGGAGCGCAGGCAGAGTTTTACTGGGCGATTGGCGCGGCGGGTCCGTTTCCGTGGGTGTACGATGGCGGGCGCGCGAACCAGCAATTGATTCACATGGCTTACGCGGGCGTTGGATTGGGCGGGAACAAGCGCGCGGAATTTATGGCTTTGCTGCAGAAGGTCCAGGCACGGGGTGCGGGTTCCGGGGCCGCACAATAGGGTTATTCACCGAGTGAGGCTCGGCATTGCATCCCGGTGGGATTTTTGTGCATCCGTATTGGCAGGCTGGTGAAGGAGTGCGACCGAGTGCATTTGAGGTTATGGCGAATATTCGGTCCGGGCCGATAATTCAAAGCGCGAGGATGCGTAAGGCGATGAGAACGACGAGGATATTGAATTCGACCAGGAACGCAAACTGGACTCTGACGCGAACTGTCGCGCTTGGCGCGATTCTTTGCGGCGCGTGCGCGGCATTTTCAGGTGGTGCTGCGGCGCAGGCGCCCGCCGGGCCGATCCGGCCGGCCGCGGATTCCGGCGACTCGCATGCGGGGTCATCCGGGCCGGCCGTGCAGCCGGAGATGGTGGTTCCGGATAAGAAGCAGCTTTTTGCGTCGTGGAAGTTCGACCTGGAGCAGAGTGACGACGCGCAGGACAAAATGCGGGAAGCGCGCGGAACCAACGCTGACAACCCGGCGAATCCGCGAGGCGGTGGTGGGAACGGGACCGGAATTCACATGGGCGGAATCGGATCGCCGTACCCCGGCGGCGGAGGCGGCAATGGTGGGGGTAATGGCGGCGGCAACCCTAGAAACGGCGGGAGCAAGAACGCGGACAGCGATTATGACCGGCAGCAGTTGCAGGAACTAATGAACCCCGCAGGATCCATCACGCTGGCGATGAAAGACACCCCGGACGCCAAAAACGGTGAAGTGCTGTTGACCGATGATTCGGGCCGGCAGCGCGCGTTCTATACCGATGGCCACAAAGTACAGAAATCCAAGGATGATAAATACCAGGAATTCGACGCGCACTGGGAAGACTATCGCCTGGTTGCGGATCAGGGTGGCAGTCACGGGCCGCAGATAACGCGTTCGTTCGAGCCGGCGCCTGGTGGGAAACAGCTTTATGAGATCGTGCGTCTGGAAAGGACGCGCTCGAACGGGCCTGTAGAGATTCGCTTCGTGTATGACCTCGTTGGCGAGAGCAACCTTCCTGTAAAAAAACCTTAAGATGATAGAATCTCGCCGCCGACGCGGAGTTGCGTTCGGAATCGAGAGCTTCTCCCATTGAACACGCTGGAATTTACACTGGTGGTCGCGCTGGGATCGTTTCTGGCGGGCATGCTTGGGTCGCTGACGGGCTTGGGCGGCGGAGTGGTAATTGTGCCGCTGCTGACACTGGTGTTTGGCGTGGATATCCGATATGCGATTGGTGCATCACTGGTTTCGGTGATTGCCACTTCTTCGGGGGCGGCCGCGGCGTATCTTCGAGAAGGGTACTCAAATATGCGTGTGGGAATGTTTTTGGAAATTGCAACCACCGTTGGGGCGGTTTGCGGTGCGTTTCTCGCCGGATATTTGCATACCTCGATTATTGCGATTGTCTTTGGCGTGGTGCTGCTGTACTCAGCTTACGCTTCGACGCACACGTTGGCTGATCCCCCGGCGGATATGGCGCCGGATCGAATTGCGACGATTCTGCGGCTGGACGGTTCCTATCCCACTTCGGATGGCCTGAAGTCCTACCATGTACGGCGCGTACCGCTGGGATTCGGATTGATGTATGTGGCCGGGGTGCTCTCGGGATTGCTGGGGATAGGTTCGGGCGCGGTGAAAGTGCTGGCGATGGATCAGGCGATGAAGATTCCGTTCAAGGTTTCGACGACCACCAGCAATTTTATGATCGGTGTAACTGCGGCGGCCAGCGCGGGAATTTATCTGCGGCGAGGTTACATTGATCCGGGATTGGCGATGCCCGTGATGTTGGGCGTGCTGGCGGGGGCGCTGGTGGGTGCGAAGATTCTGCCGGGAGCGAAAGTGCGAACTTTGCGGATTGTGTTTGGCGTGGTGATCGCGGCACTGGCGATCGAAATGATATTCCAGGGCGTGCGGGGGAAACTGTGATGACCGACGCGGACGGCGGTGCTGCTGTCGGCGGAAAAGTGGACGACAAAAGCGTTGAAGTATTCTTGGGGAAACTTCTGCGTTGGGGAGTGCTGCTGGCGGCGCTGGTGGTTTTCGTGGGTGGCATGTGGTTCTTGGTTGAGTCATACGCTGTGGAGCAGAACTATCGAACTTTTCGCGGTGAGCCTGCGGAATTGCGGGGAGTGCCGCAGATTGTGCATCAGGCGATGGCACTCGATCCGTTGGGGCTGATTCAGTTTGGATTGCTGCTGCTGATTGCGACTCCGGTGGCGCGGGTGTTGTTTTCGGTGCTGGGCTTCGCATTGGAACACGACTGGATGTACGTGGTTTTGACATTGTTGGTTCTGGCGCTGCTGGTTTATACCTTGACGAGCGGAAGTGGGATTTGACGCGCAGTGCGCCAATCAGGAGATTGGCGTTCCCAGGATCCGGTTACAATTTGATTGAAGCTGGTGTCGCGCGTGGCGCGATTGGGGAGGGTGGAGGGCTTGGCGACGGCTGATTCCGGGGAAGGGAGGTTGGCGGGGCGAGCAGCGTTTAGGTATCCGGCGTTCAGGCTGTATGAAGCGGCGCGACTTTTCACTGTGGTCGCAATGGAAATGATCTCGGTGGCGGTCGGCTGGCAGATTTATGCAATCACCCACAGTAAGTTCGATTTGGGCTACGTAGGACTAGCGCAGTTCCTGCCGGGCATTCTGCTGTTTTTGGTTTCCGGGCACGCCGCGGATCGTTTCAACCGCAAGAAACTCTTGATGCTCTGTTACACGGCATTTGGGGTGTGTGCGGCGCTCTTCCTGCTGGTGTCGCTGCGCCACTCCCATTCCATCGGGCCGATTTACGCGGTGCTGGTGCTGCTGGGAGTGGTGCGCTCGCTGAACGGCCCGGTGAGCCGCGCGTTGCTGCCGCAGCTGGTTTCTGAGGAACACTTTCAGAATGCGGTAGCCTGGCACTCGACCATCTTTCAGGTGGGCACAATTATGGGTCCATCGGTGGGCGGACTGGTCTACGCACTGTTCCGCGGGCCGACTGCGGTGTACGCGACGGCGCTCGCGTGCTACATCACCGCGGTAGTGTGCACGATCGGCATCCATTTTCAGCCGAAAGCGCGGGACCGCGAACCGGTCAGTCTGCAGACGGTTCTGGCGGGACTCGCCTACATCTGGAAACAAAAAGTTGTGCTGGGTTCGATCTCGCTCGATTTGTTTGCGGTGCTGCTGGGCGGGGCGGTGGCGCTGCTGCCGGCGTATGCGCAGGATATTTTGCATACGGGGCCTTGGGGGCTCGGGCTGCTGCGAAGCGCGCCGGCCGTGGGCGCGGGCGCCATGGCCATTCTGCTGGCATATCGCCCGTTGCGGCGGCGCGTGGGCGGGACGATGTTATGGTGCGTCGCAGCGTTCGGCATTTTCACGATTGTGTTCGGAATTTCCCGCAGCTTGACGCTGTCTTTGGCAGCGTTGGCGCTCACGGGCGCGGCAGACATGGTGAGCGTGGTGATTCGGGTCACGCTCGTGCAGGTGGCGACGCCGGATCAGATGCGCGGACGCGTGAATGCGGTGGACATGATTTTTATCGGCGCCTCGAACGAGCTGGGGCAATTCGAATCGGGGCTGACGGCGGGCTGGTTCGGAACCGTGCCCGCGGTGATTCTGGGCGGGATTGGCACGCTGGTTGTTACGGCGCTCTGGGCTTGGTGGTTTCCGGCGTTGCGGCGCGCGGACAATTTTTCGGTTGATGCGGATCCTGATCCGGCCAGTTAGCCGTCGCGCCGGCGCGAGTGGCGCGTTTCAGAACGCCATCGGGTGTTGCCACGCCACCGTTGGCGCACTGGAGTGCGTTGCTACCCTTCAATCCCGCATAGCTGGATCTCAGGCTGAACCGCCCAGTCGCGTGATACCCGAAGACCACGTCAAAGGCGCCCCCGCGTCGCGTGATCCGTTGTTTCGTCATCTCCTCCTGACCCTGTCCAAATCTGGTCAATCGGCATTCACTGTTTTCTGCGTACCCATCCCCACAAGACAGCTCCCACGATAACTGAAGCCGCCGCGGCAGTTTGCGCGTTGGACATTCCCAGGAACGAGCGGGGATTGATGCGGATGAACTCGACGAGAAATCGAGCAGCGCCACTTAGGACCAGATAGGCCGCAAAAACCTCGCCGGGCTGTCTGCTGGAAGCGACGAATGCGTTCGTGCCATTGTCCATGTTTTGCGAGACGCGTTCTTTAGCGCGGGCGCTGCCTTCACCGGGCGCGCCCATGTGCCAGAGCCACCATGCTATGGCGCACGCTACGATGAACTCATAGATGGGAGTGGGGTGAACGCGCTCGACGGTGGGGACCAGCCCGTTCGGAAAGCTCATGCCCCAGGGTAGGGAAGTTGGAATGCCGTAATCACCGTCGCCGGAAAGGAGGCAGCCGATGCGGCCAATCCCGTATCCGAGGGCGGCGGCAGAAGAGCCTGCGTCGAAAATTGAGAGGAGAGAGACGGGACGACCGGCGGCTGCATTATGCCTGATGATGCGCCAGGCGACAAACGCGAAGGCGGCGAACCCCGCGAGCAGACCGCCGAACCATGCAAATCCATAAGGGCTGAAGAGCAAATGCACCGGGTCGGCGAAGAAGTCCGCGGGAGATTCCAGCAAATGGTACAACTTCGCGCCGACAAACCCGGCCAGGCAAGGAAAGGAAATCAGGGCTTCGGCCTCGCCCGAATGTTTAGCTGCGATACTGCGACGAGCCAAGTCGGCGCGCAGCACAAAATACGCGGTGAGCATCGCGCAAGCGACCATCAGGCCGAAGGTAGGTATAGCGAAAGGACCGATGTGAAGGAACGGGATCATCGGAGACAGTATAACGTCAATGTGATGCGCGGTTAGGCGGCTGGCCGAGGGTGATTTGTAACATGATTGTAACTTGGGGAAACCCCAGCGAGCAGAAGGGCGTCCAATTGTGTAGAATGCACAGTAAAGTGGTGGACGGAGCGGTAGTAATCGAAGCAGCGGTAGACGTAGCAGCACCCTTCAGTCGCCCGCCCGGGTGGAGGGATACAAAATGACCAAGACTTCTCAGCAGTTTCGAGTTCCGCAGGAAAGCAAGACGGCAATTATTCGTTCTCATGGTCCGACGATTTGCAGAGTTGCCGCGGCCGTGGTGTTTGCCTTTGGGTTAGCTCTGGCGCCTGTTCCCCTACTCGCTCAACATGGTGGCGGCGGTGGGGGCGGCGGTTCGCACGGAGGAGGCGGGGGCGGCGGGTCACATGGCAGTTTTGGCGGCGGTGGCGGGAGCGCGCCGTCGTCTGGTGGCGGCGGATCTCACGCGAATGGCGGCAGCGGCGCTGGTAGAAGCAATAGTGGTAGCAGCGGCGGACATTGGTGGAATCCGTTCCACAGCGGTTCCACGAATTCGGCAGCGCCTGCCAAAGGCGCGAATTCAGTGGCTGCAGGAAACATCAAGTCGGAGTCCAGCGCGAGCGCGGCTTCAGAACGATTTGCAGCGGGGAACAACACCTGGGAGGAGCCGCCAAGCGCATCGGCGCGGGCAGCGGCACGCGTAAATTACTACGCGCCTGCGAACGTGAATGCGTCGCGGCCGTTCGTGCCCCTTGCAACTACGACGCGCGCGCCGATTACTTCGGCGCATGGCGCGGCGGTGGTTGCTGCTGCGCAGCATCCATTTCAGCCACGACGTCCGGGTGGTCCCTTCTTTCCCTTCTTCCCGAATTTCGGTTACAACCCTTTTTTCGGGGGATTTGGTTTCGGGTTTGGCGGCTTCGGGCCGTGTGATCCTTTCTGGGGATGCTACGGGTACGGATTTGGCTACGGCTTCGGCGGAGGCCTCGGGTATTTCGGCGGAGTTGGGTCCTACGGCGGCTATTCGAGCGGTTACGGACCGGGCTGGACGGACGCGTCATCGGAAGGGTCGGCAAACGTGACGTCTCCCGATAACGTCAATTCGTATTTGTATGCGGTGCCCGGCACGGGCAGCGCGCAAGCACCGGATTCCTCGGACGCGATGCAGGCGACGCCTGCTGATTTGGCTCCGCAACAGCCGTATGTTTTGCTGTATCTCAAGGACGGCTCAAGTTTCGCAGTGAGCGATTACTGGATGACGGGCGGGAAGCTTCACTACCTCACGTCATACGGTGGTGAGAATGCGGTTGATGAAGGCCAGATCGACCTGCAACGCACTGTAAATGAGAATGCTGCGCGAGGCGTGGACTTTAGTTTGCGTCCAGAGCGGGAACGGACTGGCGACGCGGCTACACAGAATCCTGAACCGCAGAAACCGTGACGAGAGGAGACGCAGCCGTTAGGGTATTCGGGTGGGCAACTTGCTTTCGAGAGCCTGGTTCCTGTTCGCGCTTTTTGGTTCGCCGCAACTCCAACAGAGTGTGCATGGCTTGGATTATTTTCATGTATACACACAACGACTTGACAAAGTTATGAAGTGAGCGTCTAAACCCAGTCGTTAACCTCGAAAAGTGTAGAGCGCAGCGAGCGGTTCGCCTGCGCTTTTTAGTCCCAGGCGATTCGTAACCCGCCCGTCTCTCCATGACTTACGCACAGGTAGTGGTGTGCCTGGTGATAGGCGGCCGCGGTCATGGGTGCGCGTATGCTAACGCTGACTAAATGCCGAAGATAGATTAATTCCCATTCGTGACGGTTTATAATTCGTACCGCGCCGCATGCGCGGCTAGGACAGCCAGAAACGCAGGTCCTTCAGGAGACGCCCGACGATGCCGCACGATAACGCGCAGGTCCCTCCGTACTCGATCTTTCCTGGCGATGTTGCTCTTGCATTCAACAATGAAGCTCCGGGGGCAGGCGAGCCAGCAGTTTGCGTTGCCCAGCTATGCCAGTTTTTTGGGAGAATGGCCGCACAATTCGCTGGCAGATCAGTTTCGCTAGGGCTCTGACTTCGGTGAACATCCAGTTGCAAACCGCAATCAACGACGCGGACCAACAGTACGCGCGACCTACGGGCGCCGCAAATATGAGCTCCACGCCGACGACGGGAGACACTCTAGTCGCTACCGGTGTGCGCGCGAATTTTGTGCGGGCGAAGGTCATGCGATCGAGCGTTACGGTGCAAATTCTCGTCTAGGATTGCGGGGCGGAGTGCTGCAATCGGCGTCGGGCGAGAATTTTCCGCGCGGGGCTTCCGGACAGTACACCCGCGATGATAACGTGAGAGATATGCGCGCCTGGCTACCGTGCGGTAATTTCGCCGCCGCCAAGGGGAAGTATCGTTGAGGGATCGTCGGGAGTACCGAATCATTCTCGCGGTCGTGTTGCTTTTGGCGGCACGAGGGACTTCCGTTGGCGCAGCAGTTGCCAGCGCCGGAGTGAATCGCGGTGCGGCGGCAGGCGGCGTAGTCTGGCAGCAGCAAGCAACGGCGGGGCAATCGAGCGCCGCGCCACAATCGTCCGGCACGCAACAGGGGCCGAATCCGGCGCCGAGCGGATCGGCGATGCACAGCATCACCGTCCAGTTCGATTATGACTTCACGAAGACCCCGGCGTGCTCGACGAAAGTAACGACCGCGTGCGCGAAGACATTTGATGTTTACGACATTTCCGGCGACAAACCGTATTTCCTGTTTTCCATTCCCGTGCCGCAGAATGCGCAAGGCGTGATGAAGGGGATTACGGCTACCAGTCCGCGGATGTTGTTCGCGATCGGAAGGCATCGCATTGGGGTTTCAGCGCAGATGCCCAATGGCGAGAAATCGCCGCCGCGCGATTGCAAGGTAATCATCGAAATTAAGGCGGATAATCCGCCGAACCCACCCGCCTCTCACTGAGAATCGCGCGCTGTTGAATTCGATTTTGCGCATTGCGGGTGTGCCTCCGATTGTGGTGCTTGCGGATGAAGGTGTCGCTCCGGTGACGGTTGCGTTCGTCGCGCGCGTTCACCGGGAGGCGGTTCAGCCTGACCAAGGCGGGCACGGATTCGTGCAGAGCGCAGCAAGCGGAAACTCCATCGGGTCCGGTGAGGCGCAACGAGCGCGGTTCGCGTCGTGGCGATCGCCGCGAGCAGGGCAGGTGCCGACGGCGGGGAATGCGTCACGGCCGGAGACAGACGTGCTCGCCGACCATCATGATTTGGTCAACTTCTTGCATGATGAGTTTGCGAAATCTTGCAGATGCGGTTAGGGAGGACCAGTGCGCGGCACCGCCGCGATTTTATTGGGGTCCGATCAGTGGATCTAATGCGAAGATTCGCGCGGGCGCGCGGGCTGGTCTAGAATAATGGTCAGCAGCTAGCGGTTGTGAAGCGAGGATGGGATTGACGATTTGGGATACGCCGAGCGGGCGGGATCGCCGCTGGTTAAGACGCAAGAGCGGGTATACGCCGGCGCCAATGTACGCGCGCGTGGCGGTGGTGTCGCTGGCGATGGCGCTGATGGCGACACTAGCATGGCAAGGCGCGCAGCGATTGTTGGATCCGGCGCGGATGGCGGGCAACGACGCGCCTCATTTCTTGGCAAGGCCGCCGAGCGACAGGCCGGGGGTGGCGGCGTGGCAAACGGCTTTGTTGAACGCTTTGGAACAGGCGGTCGCGCAGGGAGTAGGCGGCAACATCACAGCGGCCGAAATGCAGGCGGATCGCGTGGCGACGATACTGATGACCGCGCGAATGCGGGCGGAAACGGCCGCGCCTGAATTTTTTGAGCACACGGTTCGCGAGCTGGATCGTGTCCTGCAGACGCATCCTGACAACGCGCGATTGGTCGAGCATGTAACGCTGGCACGGATTGAACTGGCGCAATTGCGCTCCGCGCAACCGGTTATGCCTGAAGCAGGTGGCGGGGGTGAGGGTGCAGCGCCAAAGACTGAAAATGCCGCTCAGATGGGGACGCAGAATTCCGGGCCTGATGTAGGACCGGGAGTCCAGGCGGCCCACGCCGTGAATATTCCAGGGCACGTGATTTTGGCGGCGCCGCGGGCGCTGGGCGCCAACGAATTGCTGGATCCCACAGCGTTGCGCGGCAACTACATCGATGCGACGCTGATGCCGGATGCTTCGGAAATCCTGCTGCCGCCCTCGACGCGGGTGATGGCGGATGGCGTGCGCGTAGATGGATTGACGATCGCGGGGGCTGCGCAAACGCTGGATGGCATTCGTTGGAAGAACGTGACGTTTATTGGTTCGCGGCTGCGCTACGAAGGTGGCGAGGTTTCGCTGCAAAATGTGCGCTTCACGAATTGCACTTTTGGATTTTCGGCCGACGAGCGTGGAGCACGACTGGCTGACGCGATCGCGTTGGGCCAGCGATCGTTCGTACTGCAATAGCTGACGGCCGCTGTTTCGCGCGTGACGATGTAATTTCTGTAGTCGACCCGTTTTTCTCCGCCCGATTCAATGCCGTGAACGCGTTTTCGGTTGGTGTGTGCGTAGTTGTGCGTGTGTCGTCGCGGATGCCGTCCGTGGCCGGCTAAAGACCACCATCATCAGCAGCGCAAGCGAGGACAGTGCATGCCCACGCAGAAATCATCTTCACAAGCCGATCCGGCGATTGTGCTGGTGGAAGGACCGGTGTTGAGCAAAGGAAACGCGACGTCCGACTGGGAAGGCAAGCGGGGGTCGCGGGCGGCGGCACAGACCAATCCCTACGGTCCGAACAACTGGTACTTCTAGTTCATGCTGCGGTTTCGCTCGAAATTAACTCTCGGTAATGCTAGGGGCGGATGTAGCGAACGCTCATATCGCGCGTTCGATTGAGCCGCTGGAGTAACGCGAGGCGCCGTAGGCGCTTCTGGCGCTTGGCGGTGGAGCGACCAAGCGGACGACATGCAGTAGCCGCTCTGGTTTGAAGGGTTTTGCCATACAGACGACTGCGCCGAGCTGGTGGCTGGCGGAGTAGTCGGTGGGGCGCGCCGATTTCGTTAACAGGATTACAGGCACCCGCTGCAGCCGTTCGTTGCGCTTGATAATCAGGCAGAGGTCGTGGCCGCTCATGTCTGTCGCCTCCACTTCAGCGAGAAACACGGCCGGGACGGTGTTGCGTAGGATGTCCAGAGCTTGCTGTGCCGTGGGGACGATGATGACGGTGTAGCCGTCATTTGAAAGAACACTGCGCATGATTTCGGCGGTCTTCGGGTCGGATTCGACTGCGAGCACGACCGACTGCTGTTTGGTTTGCGTAGACGTGGGCGGCGCGGTGACACCGGCAACTGAGGGATCGCGCCCGGCGGCGTCCTTTGCATCGGAATCGGACTTCGCATTGATGAATTGCAATGCGACCGCGTAGCGGCCGTCTTGTTCGGCGACGCGCACCACTTCGGCGGCTTGCGAGGAATTGAGCGCGGCGGCTGCTGTGGAATACGGGAATGTAACGTCGAGTCGCTGGCCCTTCCAGTATCCTGCGCGCGCAGCGGTGACCAGAAGTCCGTCACGCGACACGTCCACACTCTTGCAGATCTCTTCGAAGGGTTCGGGCGTATTCACTCCGCGCATGTGAACTTGCGCGGTGATTTTCGCGCGCTTGCGGCGCCGGCGTTCAATGCCCACCGGTGAGTTAGACGATCCAAAGTTTGTGCTAGCTAGTGCGGAGGCGATCGGCGGCGCGCTCATCGGTGTTACCTCAGTTATTTGCAGGGCCTGCCGCGTCCTCCTGGACTAACGTACAGCTCCCCCTGCTGCTTCTAGATGTACAAGAGAGATGCCGAAGCGGGAATAGTACTGTAGTTTCATTGTGGAAAACTCCAAGGAGAACAGGCGTCCCGATCGCGTAAGTGGCTTAGGTACAGCAGAATAGCGTGGGGTGATTGTGGATAGGCCAGGTGCATATCGGCACACGATTGGAAACTAGGGCGGCGAACAGGGTATGGGCGCAAACACGATTACTCCGCCGCCGGTTTTGAATCGCAATTCCAGCGACGACGAAATACTTGGACTGCTGCCGCAGGCGCCGCGCAGAACTGCTCGTCGTGAGGCGAATGGCGAACGGCGCGATCCGAGCGCGCAGGATTCGGCGGCGCGGACGAACGAACAATTGGCCATGGATTTTGGCCAGGAGGAAGTTCAGCGGGGCGCAGCCGAGCTTCCGCGGCGGACGCGGGAGCGTCGGGCGTGAGCGCCACGGGGCAACTCGAATCGGAACAGTTGCGCGCGGCGCTGGAAGCGAATCCCGAATTGCGCGATGCGTGGCAAGAAGCGAGTGCTTACCGCGAAACATTTGCGACACCCGAAGCGGCGCGCGCGGCGACAGCGTTGGTCGGAGATAGGAACCGGATGGATGCGCTTTTTTTTGCGGCGTCGGGAAGACCACGCGGAATTGGCGCGCGCGGTTCCGAAATTGGATCCTGAGGCGTTTGCATCGCTGGCGCGGTGGCCCTGGCATCCGGAACGGCCACCGTGACGTTTCCCACGGCTTACAATTCCGCCCCGGTGTGCACGGCGAATAATACATCCGCCATCGCCACGGTGCGCGTGCAGACCACCGCGACCGCATTGACGCTATCGCAATCGAACTCGCGACTCAGGCTCCCAGTGCGCCGACTCGAGCGATCGCGCGAGCGAGTTTACGCGCGGCTCAATTAGGCCTCAGGTTTCACGGCGATGGCCTGAATTTCGAAGTGCGCGCCAAAGAGTAGTGGGCCGGAGCCAATGAACGCGCGGGCCGGGAATGGCGCGCGCACGTATGTACGATAGACCGAGTTGAATCGCTCGTACAGCGAAAGCTCGGGGCAAAATATTGTCAGCGAAACCAGATCCTGCATAGTCAAGCCGCAGCGGGTGAGCGTGTCGCGTAGCGCTTCGAGCACGAAGCGTGCCTCGTGTTCGATATCATCCGGAAGTTTTCGCGTGGCAGGATCGAAGCCAATGTGTCCGGCGAGATAAACGGTGTTACCGGCGATCACTGCGTTGCTGAACGGCAGATCACCCATGCCACCGGGCGGCGAAATGTACTGGCGTTTGTCGTTTGCTGCCATTGGTTCTCCTTTTTTGCACGTCTGCTCAAGGTATTGCGAATCATCCTAACGCAAATCACAGCGATCGGAACCAGCGTGTCAAAACACGGGAGGAACCATGCCCGTTCTACCCACAACGGCGTATTCGCAAGCGGAAGACGCACTGACGCTGGCGCGCGCGCTGGTGAATGACACCTCGGGCGCGGCGTTCACCCCGATACGCTGTTGATACCGCCACCGATGCGCCGGGATACGCGACAGCGGCCCTGGCGGCGCGGTCGCGCGGGGCGAGGGCGCTCGCCGTGGATCTGCTGGGCGCGGCGCAGCCGGCTATCGAGAATTTGATCAATCGTTATGTGCGTCCGGAGCAGACGACCGGCCGGCGACGAAAGCCCTATGGATACCGGCGGGGAATCGTATGCCTATAGAATCGTCCGGATCGTCACCAGGGATTACGCGCGTCACGCTAGCGTGACGTAAAGACACCGAAGCCTAGTTGTCGACGACGAGTGTCATCGTAAAACCACGTGAGGCATTTTGTACAAAACCGTGCACAGTGAGCGTGAACGTGCCCGTTGGGGTGAAGGGGGTGACGCTGGCGGCTGAGTTGTAGCTATGGCAGCCGCCCAGAATGGCGCTAATCGCGATGGCCAGCGTGACCGCGAGAACTGGGACCACGCGCCGTAAACGCGTTTGACGGGCGAGCCAAACCAATATGCAGAATATTGCGGCAAGTAACAAAGCCGCCGCTAACTCACCTGCGTCTTGATTTCGCGGGCCGCGAGAACCTCCCGAGCCAGCAGATCCGCCGGATGTCGAGGAGAAAAACCCGGCGATGGCGCCCAGCCGTCTCGCCGCGGCAGCCGCAGCGGCGGGGAACTGTTTACCGCTGGTTGTTGTTGTTTGGAATGTGACATTGAAGGGTACCGCAGTTCCGGCGGTCACCGGCAACGTGAGCGTGTTGGCTAGCGGCAGGCTGACAGTGGTGCCGGCCGAAATGCCGCAAGTGGTGGGATTTCCTGCACTACCCGCCGGCGCGGAAGGCAGATTTGTCGGGCAGTTCAGCGTCACGGAACCGCTAAACGTGTCGTCGGGCACAATCTGCAGTTGAAACGTCGCGGGGAAGCCTTGCGAGATCGTAATTTCATACGGTGCGCCATTCGATGGCGGCGGGCAGGTGAACGTCATAGTGGTCATGCACGTAATTTCGAAATCATCGGCGACACCGGTGGCTTCGGCAGAGAGCGGCGCTGTTGCGCCGGTATAGTTGACCGTAAACGTCGCGCAGCGAATGTTCGACCCGGCTCCGCCAGGGCACCCGGAGACAACGTTTGCGGCAGGCGTAAATGCGACGTTATACGCGCAGCTGCCGTTCGCGGCCAGTGAAGTGGCGCAGGACGAATTGGCAATCGTGAAGTCGCTGGTGTTGCCCGCAGTGAAGCCCGCGGTGATTCCCGTGATCGCGCTGCTGTTGTTGTTGAATAGCTCGTAAGCGAGCGTCGGGCTGGTGCCGCCGATTACTTGGTCGCAAAATACCGTCGCCGTGGTACACGGTGTCGGCGGCAGCAGTGTCACACCGGTGGCCGGAACTCCCATCGCGTTGAATTTCAAAACTTCGCGCATACCCTGGTTGGCGACGAACAAGTCGCCGTGTGCGTCGAAGGAAATATTGCCAGGGGCGCTCAAGCCCCGTGCGGCGACAGTCAATTTGGACGAGATGGCATCGAGACGCAAAATCTGGTCGGAATTGCCCCCTGCCGCAGTGTAGGCGATGAATAGGTTGCCGCCGCCGTCCGCGGCTAGGCCCTGGGGCACGATGCGCGCACCGTTCGAGCGCGCGAGCGAGGCAGCGAACAGCGGCGCGGCGTTTACTCCGGCGCTGCGCAGCGCATGCGTTTGCGTGTTGATCGCCACGATCACGCCGGTGTCAGGCGAGGCGGCGAAAACAGTGTTGCCATCGGGCGTGACCGCGACGTCGGCGGGCGAAACCATGTGCGCGAGCACTTCTAGCTGGCCGGCTTTGGGAGAAGCGGCACCAAAGAGTTCAACGACCGCATTTGCGCCATGGTCCGCGATATATAAATTTCCAGCGCGATCGAGCGTCACTCCCAATGGCTCGGTGAGCTCGACGTTTTGGCGTGGTGCCCAACGTCCTGCGACGCTGCGGATGATGAACGGCTCACTGGTCGCGGCTCCGGCGACGGTGCGGACCGTGGCGTTGCCAGTGTCCGCAATGAAGAGCGTGCCGTCAGAAGCTACTGCGACTTCGCTGCGCATGCTGAAGTCATTCAGGGCGAGATCGAGCTCGGCGGCACTGGCTGCGCCACCGTCGCCGATCGAGCCGACCGCGCCCACTCCGGCGGCTGTCGTGGCGAGGAGTTTGGCAGCATTGGCAGGCGCCACATTCGGCGCAGCGTGAACGATGTACGAAAACACCTGATCGGGGCGGTCAATATCAGTGACGTACAACTGCGTAAATGACGCCGCCGCGCCGCTCGCGACCGCGGTCTCAGAAGGTTGCGCCGCAACTGCCAAGGTGCGGATGCCGACATTCGATGCCACCAGGGTCGCGGGCGCGCCGCTGGACGACACCGGATTGGCGGTTGACGCCGCCGCCGAAGAATTAGATCGTGCGGGCGCGGCGGTACTCGCGTGAATTTCGATCTGGTTTTGGGCGTGGGAGCGATTCGCAGGGTCTCTAAGCGCCATGCCCAGCGCGAGCGCCGCAAATCCAATCACCACCAGCACACAGAGAATTCTCAGTAACCGCACCAGGTTCCCCCTCTTGGACTTTGGATAGAACTTCGACGCTTAGGATTCAACTGCAGGCTTTAGGGTTGCGTCACGAATTGAACATCATAGCAGTGAACAGCGAGGTTTTGTAGCGAGTGTCTAAAGACCGTTGTGCGACTAAACCTGAAACAGGCAGGTCGCGGGGACACGCTAGACGTAAGTCAAACGCAAGATTCTTCAACCGCCGGAGCCCAGGCCGAACGCAGACAGCTCCAGAGGCTCAGCGCGGCGCCGGACTAATTGGAGGAAACATGGCACTCACATTCTCGGTTGTATACACTTGGGATGACGGGAAGCGCATCCACGTAAGCGGCACGGTTGCAGCGACGGGAAATTACACCAGCAGCGGAGCCATGCACGATCTCTCGCAAGTTCCGCTAATTGCTTCGGATCAGCCGCCCGTTCAAGGCACGGCCTGGCTGGACGGGCTGGCCGGCTACGATTACGTGTTTTATCCCGGTGCAGCGATGAATTCCAACAAATAAAAATATTTCAGCAGGGAAGCGCCGCCGGCGCGTTTTCAGAACTCGCGGCGGGAGCCCATCCGGAAACGATCACCTCGGATACGATCACGTTCTACGGGATCTTTAAGAAATTGCAATAGCCGCTTGCTTTTTTCCCGCCGCTCGTTCGATGAGACCAGCTATGCGTTGTCCGGAAGGGCAGTGCCACGAAGGCTCAACAAGCCATGTCCATTGAATCCTTTTCTCCATTGCCGTTGAACGTCTTCGGCACCTGGGTGACTCTCCTCGATCCCTCAGACGTGCCGGCGGGAATGTCGCCGAGCCTGGGAGACGTGGAGTTTTTCCCCGGCGGAGTCCGGACGCGTCCAAGGCTGGCGTCGCAATTTCCCGTGCTCGCCGGCGCACCGCAAATCAAAGGCGTGAAAACTTACGCGACGACCAACCTCATTCAGCGATTTCTCGCATTGGATTCACACGGCGATCTTTACAAAGAATCGACGCCGGGCGTGTTGTGGCGCACTCCGACGCGAGCATTCTCGATGTTCCAGCGATTTATCGATGGAACGGCGTCCGCTTTGTAGAAGACAGTAGATCGCACGCAGCCTATTACCAACAACTACTGGCCGAAGATCGTCGCACACTTCCAGAAAATGCAAGCGGAGTGGTTCTGGTAAATCTATCTCGCATCGCGATCCTTGCCGGCGACCGCAGCGGCGCGCGTACGATACTAAATGACGCGCTTGCCACCGAACACAGCAAAGGCGACGCGGCAGACAAGGAAACCGTTCGGCTCATCAGCCAAGCTTTGCGCACCCTGGCGCCCGCCACTCGATAGCTGTGCACATTCGTGCGTACGCTGACGCTGGCCTTGACACGCTTCGTCTCGCGCACGCGAGCCAAGGATTCGACTATCAATTTCCGGATCTGTGCGATCCGATTTTTGTGTCGAAACTGGTGCTGGAGGACGATGCCAGACGCGTGGTGATGGCATCACTCGCGCGCCTGACGTGCGAGCTGTATCTGCTGCTGGACCGCGATGCAGAAAAGATCTCCGCAGCAGGGAATCCACGGGAACGTTACACGCGATTGCTAGCGCTGCGTAGAGCCGGCGAGCAGGATCTGCTGGCACGTGGGCTCGATGACGCTCACGAATGGCTGCCGCCGCTGATCGCCAGGCGCTTGGGGCGCAGGCTTACGGCCTTGGGTTGGTTCCGCGACGACGCGTCGACGCCCTACTGCTTCCGCCTGCGAGCAAATCAAGGTAACAGTCCGCCGCACACAGAAGTTCGTCGTCACACACAGTTAATATTTTGCCGGGCCCGGCCTAACTGGAACGCATCACAAATCTATTGTCCAGTAGTGCAGTTCCACTCCGAAACGTTTCTTCAACCATCAAAATAATTTGCTCGATTTCCTGGGGACTGCTGCAGGTGATGGGTCAGGTGGCGCGCGAACACGGTTTCCAAGGGCATTTTCTCAGCGCGCTGAGTGATCCGGCAGTGGGTCTGGCGATTGGATGCGCGGTCCTGGCAGCGAAGCTGGCCGCAGGGGGCGGCACTGTGCCGCGCGGGCTCGCGCTCTGGAACGGCGGCGGAAACCCGTACGTGCTTCGCGCGCTACACGTGGGCACGCCTGCATGCATTACCCGAAGCCACGCAGCCGAATCGCGACCAGAACGTCGTGCGTTCCGCGATGTCACAATCCTCGTCTCAACGTCGCACTCCGTTCGGACGACCGCGCTTTGGCAGCCACGGCCCCAGCAGCATGAGTAGAGCAGTCGATTGCTCGCCAAGCGGGCCGAATCATCTAGTCTTTTCGCGGCCCTGGTATCCTATGTCCGACCCCCGCGGAACCATCCCATCCCGACCTCCGTTACCCATTGACTTCCGGGAATGGGTATTATGTTGCTTCGACGCGAACAGGATTGGCTTTGCTTGCTGCGCGTTATTTTTACGGGTTGAGGCGCGCGGTCTTGCAGATACTTTGGGAGTTCCGGCGTTCGGAGGCGGGGCGGGAGCCTTGTGCACGCCTGGAGTTGCGGGGTTGCAGCGAAGTTGCGTCTTCATAGGAGCGCGACTTTCCCGCAGGCTGTTTCTTCGCGGAGTTGCCACGATCCACTGCGCGTGGGGTTGTGTATTGGGCGAACTTCTTCCGAGTCGGCCGAGCTTCCGTATCAGTGGGATTGGTCTCAGAAACGCTTTGCGGTCCGCACAATTTCTGGGAATTAGGCCGTTTGGCCGGGGCCACACCGTTTACGGATTGCCTCTAGTGGCGGCTAGGAGGGGTGGCTGAAGCGGCGGACGAGAGTTCGTATTTTATGTATTGCTCCAGCGTTGGTTTGTCGCCGCCTATCAGGGGATGCCCGTTTACGAAGACCGTGGGGGTGCTGGTGATGCTGAGGGCTTCGCCTTCGTGGTGGTTGGCGTCTACGGCGGCTTTGGCTTCGGGGGAGGACATGCAGGCTTTGAAGGCGTCGGGGTTTAGGCCTGCGTGCTGGGCGTAGGAGATGAGCTTTTCCCAGATATTTTCGGCTGAGAGCAGGTCTTGTTCGGCGAAGATCTGTTCCTGGAGCGGCGCGTAGGCTTTTGGGGATTGCATAAAGGCGCAGCGGGCGCCGATGGCGGCGCTTTCGGCCCAGGGGTGAATCTGGGTTAGCGGGAAATCTTTGTAGATGAAGCGGACTTGAGGATATTCAGGGATTACTGTGGCTAGGATGCCGGCTAGTTCGCGGCAGTGGGGGCATTGGAAGTCACTGAAGATGACTACTGTGACGCGGGCGTCGGCAGGGCCCACGGTTGGATTCCCTTCTGTGTGGAGCTTCGCGAGATTGTCGGCAAAGGGGTTGGAGGCGATGTCAAACATTTCGCCGCGGAGGAAAGTCTTGCCGTCTTTACTGACGAAGACTGTGCCTTTGTCGGTCTGTCCGTTGACGGTTACTTCGATGGGCACTGTGTAGAAATAGGCGGAGGGCGAGGGGGCGAGCGGGCCGGTCTTGACCTTGAAGTCGGCGCCCCAGGCGAAGAGTTCGCGTACGAAGGCTTCGGTATTTTTCAGAATTTGAGATTCTTCGGCGGGCGGAATATTAACTGATGCTGCGGTGGATGCGGACTGCGCGGATGTAATGTTTGGTGCGGTGAATACTATCAGGGCGATCAGTAGGTACGACACGCGATTCATGTTTTCGGCTCCAGGTATTTTTGCGCAACGGCGTGTGCATGTTTGCGCGTAGTGATACGTGTTAGGACAGCAAAAGCGTTGGGATTGTAATTCTTTGTGGGCGGGCGGCGAAGTGAATTCAGAGCGTGGGGACCAGGAAAGTCAAAGGCTTTACGCAAGAGGGCACAGAGGAAAGGCGGAGGTAAGTCTGAGGACGACGGGAGAGATCCTTCGGCCGACTTGAAGCAAAGGCGCCGACCTCTCTTCGCAAATTCACTCAGGGCAGCAGGATGACGAGCTAAACAAGGAGCACCGGCAAGGTTGCCCTCCAAAGGCGGACAGGCCAATGCGACCGCTACACTGAGAATTTTTGGGCTAGGGGGAAGCGGCGGCCTACGCTGAACGCTTTGCTCGTGACTTTTAGGCCTGGAGGGGCTTGCTTGCGTTTGTACTCGTTTTGGTCAACGCGGAGGGCTACGGAGCGGACGAGGTCTAACGGGAGATTGTAATGATCGGCGATTTCTTCCGGGCTGCGGACGTCTTCGACGTAGGCTTTCAGGATGCGGTCGAGGATGGCGTAGTCCGGCAGGGTATCCTGGTCTTTTTGATTGGGGCGGAGCTCCGCGGACGGGGGCTTTAGCAACGTTTCGCGGGGGATCAGTTCCCTGTTGCGATTCACGAATTTCGATAGTTCGTAGACTACCGTTTTGGGTACGTCGGAAATCACGGCGAGGCCGCCGGCCATGTCACCGTACAGAGTGCAGTACCCTACCGCCATTTCGGATTTGTTCCCCGTGCTGAGGACCAGCGAACCGAATTTATTGGAAAGCGCCATCAGGAAATTGCCGCGAATGCGCGCCTGGATGTTTTCCTCGGTGACATCCTCAGAGAGTCCTGCAAATGTTCCGGCGAGCGTCTGGCGATAACTGGCGAAGGCTTCGGTGATGGGCAACGTGAGAAACTCGATGCCGAGATTTAGGGCTAGTTGACGGGCGTCGCGGCAACTGCCTTCCGAGGAATATGGGCCGGGCATTGCGACTCCTGTTACGTTCTGGGCGCCGAGGGCTTCGGCCGCAATGGCGGCCACGAGCGCGGAGTCAATGCCGCCGCTGAGTCCGACGACGACTTTGCGGAAGCTGCATTTGCGGACGTAATCGCGCGTGCCGATGACCAGGGCGCCGAATGCGGCTTCGTGTTCGTCTTCGATTAATGGACGGATATCGCCTTCGCCCGTGACGCTGTCGAACAGGACCAGGTCTTCTTCGAAGGATTTGGCGCGGGCTGCGACGCGGCCGTCGGGCATGAAGGCTACGCTGGAGCCGTCGAAGATGAGGCTGTCGTTGCCCCCGACTTGATTTACGTATACCACCGGTACGCGATGTTCGCGGGCGATGGTCTGCAGCATGTCGTGACGGAGCGAGCGCTTGTCGATTGTATAGGGTGAGGAGGAGAGATTCAGAAGCAGGCTACTTCCCTTCCCGACGATTTCCGCGACGGGATCGCGGTCGTAGAGGCGGTAGGGCCAGAAGCGTTCGTCGTTCCAACAATCTTCGCAGATGGTGATGCCGAGTTGTTCGGCGTTGAAGGGGAAAATTAGCTGGCTGCTTGCGGGCTGGAAGTAGCGCGATTCGTCGAAGACATCATACGTGGGGAGGAGCATTTTGCGTTGCTCGAAAAGAATTTTGCCATTGGCGATGAGCGCGGCGGAGTTGGCGACGGGTTTGCCGGTTTTGTCCATCGCGTCGCCTACGAAGCCGACTAGAGATGGGAGTGGGATGGCTTTTGCTAGGCGCACTAGCTCTTGCTGATTGCGTTCCACGAAGGACGGGCGCTCGACGAGGTCTTGCGGAGGATAGCCGCAGACGCAGAGTTCGGAGAAGACGGCGAGTTCGGCGCCGCGGGACTTGGCTTCGGCGGCGAGTTCGAGGATGCGTTTGGAGTTCCCTTCGAAGTCGCCGACGGTGGGGTTGAACTGGGCTAGGGCGATTTTCATGAGCGGTGGTGAGGGTGCGCAAAACACATCGTGTTCATGGTCCTCGAACGGTCGTAAACAGTTTGCGAGAAACCGCGCGACAGTTGTGCGGCTGCCGGCTTCGCGCTCTGATCGGTTGCTTGGTGCGTCGCCAATGGCGCACTGAAGTGCGCCGCTACGAAAGCTAATTCAAAACCAACGTCAAGGGTTGCCCGGTTCGATCAAGCCGAACCGCCCGCTACAAGTGGAAAAGCAGATTCAACTACGCCCGCCTAAAAAGCAGGCGGCCACTACCCTTCGACCCCGCACTGCGGCATCTCAGGATGAAGCGCCCTGAAGGGCGATTCACAAATCGAACGGCAACGTCACAACCTGAGCCTGCGAGCGACTGGGCAAAAAAAACTCCCGAAGGATGGGGCCTTCGGGAGCTATGCTTGTCTGCACATGAACAGGCTCAAGTTCGGCGGTGCGCAGTTGCCCGCGCAGCGAGCGTGATTAAACGCTGAAAGAGCTGCCGCAGCCGCAGGTGCTCTTGACGTTCGGGTTGTTGAACTTGAAGCCCGAACCTTCGACTGTCTCGATGTAATCAATCTGCACGCCGTCGAGATACATTTCGCTCATCTGATCGACGAGAACCTTCAGCCCGTCGAATTCATAGACGTTGTCGCTGTTCTGATTGACCTGATTCTCGAAAGCCATGTGATAGCTGAAACCCGAGCAACCGCCACCCACGACGGCGACGCGCAGGCCGGTGGGAGAGGGATTTTGCTGCGTCAGGATTTCCTTCACTTTGGTGATGGCTACTGGCGTTAACTGGACCATTCTCGGTTCCTCCACAAGATGTCCGGGTCAGGCCCGGGGCACAATTGCAAGTACATTGTATCAGATTCCTGGGGGCGTGGGATGGTTGCGACAGATTTCGAGTTGGTTAGTTGAGAACCCCTTTGATTCTGTTGAAATCCGCGGCTTTGAGAAGGAGCGAAATCGCGGGGCGGGAGTATATAGCGCAGCGACGCGGAGTGCGCAGAGAAACGCCACAGCCATGCGGCGCGCCAGAACAGAGATCCTTCGCTGCGCTCAGGATGGCGAGGCGCAAATACAAGGGCGGGCGAGGTAAGCCTCGCCCGGCTCGTTTGGTTGCCGGAAATCGGGGTTCAACGAAAGCGGCGGCAAGCCGCCGCACTCCATATAAATCGTGGCGCGCCATAGGATTGGCTCGCGGCGCGATGTGCGTTACGGCTGGGCCAGGAATTTTTCGAGGGGCTCCCAGTAGTTTTTGTTCCAGCCATCGAGGAGGCTTTGGCCGTCGCCATCGGGAAAGCCTCTGTGGTCGAGCGTGAGTTTGGTGCCGGAGCCGTTGGCCGCGAGTTCGAACTTTACGATTGAGTAGACGCCGGGGTTCCAGTACATCGGACGCCAGGCTTGGACGATTCTTTGGCCCGGGAGCAGTTCGATTTGCCTACCGGTGACGATGCCACCGAACATGGAGAAAGTGCCGCCGGCTTCCTGGCTGATTTGCACGGGCGGCGCTCCGGAGGGCATGCGCGTCTTCATGGCGCTGCTGAGTTCGACGACGCGCTGAAACTGTTTCGCGTTGGTGAGAGCTTCGTAAACACGCTTGGGGCTGGCCGCGAAGGTGACCTCCTGGTGAATGGATTCGGTGGTATGAGAAATAGGGTCGTCCGCGTTCGCATGAGCCTGGGTTGAGCCGAGGATGAGTCCGCTGACGGCCATCGCTACGCCAGCGAGGACTTGGCGACGCGCAGGGCCCCTGGGTAGCGCCGCCAAATCGGTGTTGTCGCTCATTATGTTCCTCCGGAGCGCTGCTGGATTCGTGCGCTCGACCACGGCTGCTGGCATGAAATGGAAACCCGAAGAGGCGCTATTTGTTCGGAGCGATTAAACCGGTTCTCCGGTATTGATCGAAGGCCGCAAGGCACAGGCCCGACATCATCAGCAACGCCGACACCCGGATGTGAGGGCTGTCTAGGCGTCCAATCACGATTAAAGCGAATGCAACCCACCTTGGCCCGCTGCGCCGTGATTTTGGCTCAGCATCGTCGCCAGAGATTAGCAAAGAGAGCTTTGGTCGCGATGTAAGTAAGTACAAATCGAAACAAATCAGCAAACTGGACACGCCCACGAACAATGTCCACCACCGCCTGCTGTCCGTGATGAAGACGAACTCCAAGCCAGCGAAGAGAACCGCCAGCGCCAACCATCGGACTGCGCTAAATTTATCGCTCATGTTTGATTTCGCGGCCTTCACTGACCGCCGCGCCAGATATTAACTAAGCGTGACTGTAAATGCCAGCCTGTGTGCGCGGGAGTTCCGTATCAATCAAGAATTAAGCGGTACCGCGCTCGTGTACAAGCTGCGGGGATTCCCCTAAAATGAAAAGCGGCTATGAAACATACAATTACTTTGATTCCCGGCGACGGGATTGGTCCGGAAGTATCGCACGCGGTGCAGCAGATCATTGGCGCAGCGGGAGTGGACATTGCGTGGGAAGAAATTCCGGCGCGGGCGGAGATCGAGCGGCGGGGGCAGGACTTCATGCATTCGGGAGTGCTGGAATCGATCCGCAAGAACCGGGTGGCCTTAAAGGGGCCTCTGGCGACGGCGGTGGCTGGCGGGCCGCCGAGCATTAACGTGGGATTGCGGAAGGCGTTGGATTTGTATGCGAATTTGCGGCCGGTAAAGAATTTGGAGGGCGTGCAGTCGCGGTATCTGGGCGTGGATATTGTGCTGATCCGCGAGAACACCGAGGATCTTTACGCGGGGCTGGAGCACACTGTGGTTCCGGGCGTCGTCGAGAGCTTGAAAATTATTACGGAGAAGGCTTCGACGCGGGTGGCGAAGTTTGCGTTTGAATTTGCGCGGAAATATGGACGGAAGACAATTCACGCCATTCATAAAGCGAACATCATGAAGCTTTCGGATGGGCTGTTTCTGACATCGGTGCGCAAGGTGGCGGAAAACTATCCGGACATCGAGTACAAGGAATTGATTGTGGATAATGCGTGCATGCAGATGGTGATTAATCCGCACCAGTTTGACATGCTTTTGCTGACGAATTTGTATGGCGACATTATGAGTGATCTGGCGGCGGGATTGGTGGGCGGATTGGGAGTGGTGCCTAGCGGGAATATGGGAGAGACGGTGGCGATATTTGAGGCGGTGCATGGGACCGCGCCGGATATTGCTGGTAAGGGGATTGCGAATCCAACGGCGCTGCTGATGAGCGCGATTTTGATGTTGCGGCATGTGGGGGAGATGGCGGCGGCTGCGAGAATCGAAAATGCTTTGCACCGCGTGTATCGGGAGGGCAAGGTGCTCACGCGGGATGTGGGGGGGACGGCTTCGACCGCGGAGTTTACTGCGGCGGTTATCTCGGCTTTTGCGTGAGGGGCGGAACGTCAAAGGATTTAACACAGAGTTCACAGAGGAAAGGCGGAGAAAATCTGAGAAAGACGGAGTTGAAAGGTGACAGCCAAGAGTTAAATGCGATCGGCGGGTGGAGGCTTTTGCCGCAGAGACGCTGAGGACGCAAGGAAGCGCACTGGCGAGGCCGCGACGTGGTTCACATTGTGGCAAGCTGGGGCGCAGCAAGCAGCGCCCCTACCTTGGCTGATGCCTGGAAGTGGCGCGAGGGCTACGATGGCGGTCTGAAGACCGCCACTACCAAAGCGATTCAGGCGCTGATTGACTTCCCTGCCCTGGGCGTTGAGAATGTGGGCGAGTCTGGTGGATCATTGGAGCGACGGTGACTGAATATACCCCGGCAGTGGCGCGTTATGTGAATGGCGAAATTGAGAAGTATGAGCCGATTTCCGAAGGAACGACCGCCAAGCGGAAGCGCAAGCCGCATATTGTGGCGGTGATCAACGAGATGTGCACCGGGTGTGCGGGGTCGCCGGCTTGCGTGGAGTATTGTCCGGTGGCGGACTGTATGTTCTGGGTGCCGGACGCGGATCATCCACCGTTCGGGAGGATTTTAGTCGATCCGCTTTTGTGCATAGGGTGCAAGCTTTGTACTAGCAAGGGACCGGATGGATCGTTTCTGGAGGGGTGCCCTTGGGATGCGATTGATATGGTGCCTTTGGCGGAGTTTGAGGGGAAATATGGGGTGATGCCGTTTTAGATTTCCTGGTGGTTACGGAAGTCAAAAGATTCAACACAGAGAAAGACAAGAATTACCGCAGCGACGCAGAGAAAGGCTAGAGCTTCTGCAAAAAACTTCTGAGAAAGTCGACAAAGAAAAACTTCGGTTTGATTTTCTGCTTTGATTTGCCTGGCGTGCTCCTAGTTTTAAATTTGTTTCGCATTTTGAACGCGTGGGGTCGCTGCGTCTAAACTCCCAGCTTCTGGTAGTGATTTTCGGCGGAATTGACACCGCACAGGCAAGTTTGCCTATGCTACCGAACTAGCGGGGTTTGCGGCAGTCGGAGCAGAGGCCGCCAACTTCGGTGCGGGTAACCGTGATTTCGATGCCGCAGTCGCGCGAGATCTGGCTCTTCAGTTGTTCGTAGAGCTCGCTTTCGAATTCGCGGACTTTGCCGCAGCGGATGCAGGCGACGTGGATGTGGTCGCGCGGGCCGTGGCTTTCGTAGAAATGGCGATCGCCGCGAAGATGCAGCAGGTCGAGCTCGTCAATTAGGCCGTGGCGCTTCAGGAGATCGAGAGTGCGATAGACGGTGACGCGGGTTACGCGCGAGTCGAGTTTCTGTGCGCGTTGCAGGATTTCGTCGGCGTCGAGGTGGCGGCGGGCTGTGTCCATAACTTGCAGGAGGACGCGGCGCTGGCGAGTCAGGCGAATGCCACGCGCGCCCAGCTCGCGTTCAAGATGGCCGGGGAGTTCGTGATTGATGCGTTCGCCGGTGGAGACACGATGTGCGGGTGTGGCGGACATGTGTATGAGGAGATTATACCAAAAGGTGGCAAGGGGGCGAGGGGCGGAGTTGAGAGTTGGAAGTTTAGCTTTGACGGTCAAGAGTTAAGAGCACGTGCGAGCAGGAGTTCCTACCGCCGACACGCAGAGTGCGTGGACTAAGGCAACGGCGAATCGGCGGCGTGGATGACATCGTGGCAAGCTGGGGCGCGGCCCTTCGAACCGGAGCTGCCGGTTCTCAGGATGAATCGCCCTGTCGGGCGATTCACAAGCAGCGCCTCTACCCTGGCTGCGCAGCGAAGTGTTGGCGGGAGCGGGCGAGGCAAGCCTCGCCTAGTTCGTTTTGTCGCGGGAAATTGAGGTTCGGCGAAAGCGGCGCCAAGCCGCCGCACTCCATAGGAATCGCGCCACGTCACAGCCTTGGCTCGCGGAGTTAGCTTGGCCGTCCGGCTTTGAGGGCCGCTGCAACGAATTCAAGGGCTGCGGCACCGAGCGGACAATTGACAGACCTTGCGACGAGCAGCTGCCCTTGTTCGTCAATTGGAGCGGCTGACCGATTGAGACCTCTCAGGGGATTATGGCTTCTTCGGCGTCGCGATGCTGAGGCCTGCGGATTTAATGAGGAGTGGTCCTTCGGCAGGATCCACCAGCTTCAAGAGCAGCTTATTATTACCGGGGAGAACGCGGAGGTAGTACACGTTGCCTGCTTCGGCCGTGAGACTTGCCGCGGCGGCCATCTCGGAGATCCGCTTGAGGCTGGATTGCAACGCGACGCAGACGCGATGATCGCCTGGTGGGATGGAAAAAAAAGAATAGGAAGTGTGCTCCAACGCGCCGACCCACGAGCCATCAATTCCCATCTTTACGATGGCGCAGCCCAGGCAAGCGCTACCCAGCTGAGCGAAAACGACGACCGTAGCTTTGCCTGGTTCCGCCTGCGGGAGCGGGTGGCTTTTCTTGTCCACCTTCAAGGTGAATTCGGTCTCGGGCGCGCCGCATCCCGCAGCGGCGAGGGCTGCTGCGCCGTTGTCTTGTGCGCGTGTTGGTAGGGCGAAGAGAATAAACGCCAGCATGATTTTTGTCATGATGACTTCAGACTCCAGAATCTCTCGAACGACTAGCGCTACGAAATCAAATGCAACCGCGGCTGCGAAGAGAGATCCTTCTCCCGCATCCGCGGGATCAGGATGACGACGCTTGTCACAGCGTCAAAGCCGCACAACCAGGAGCGGCTGTGCCACCAAAACCGAATCGCGGCGCTGACGGTTATCGGTCACCGGTGGCTTTGGACGGCTTTTAGGATGTCGCTGTACATTACGAAGGCGAAGATGCCTAGCAGGAAGACCAGGCCTACCTGGACGAAGCGTTCTTTTACGGTGATGCTTAAGTCGCGGCGGAGAATGCCTTCGATTGCGAGCATGAGGATGTGGCCGCCGTCGAGAATTGGGATGGGGAGAAGATTCAGCAGGCCTAGGTTGAGGCTGATGACGGCCATGAACTCGAGCAGCGTGGGCAGGCCGCGTTTGGCAGCTTCACCGGAAATGCGCGCGATGCCTACTGGACCGGCGAGTTGGCGGATGGAAACTTTGCCGCTGAACAGGCCGACGAGAACCTGGCCGATCTGGCGGATGCCGGACGCGGTGGAAGCGGCGGCGTCTTTGCCAGCTTCAAGAAAGGACTGGCGCTCGTAGTCTTCATCCGTGTTGGGCAGCACGCCGATTTGCCAGACGGGCTGGCCTTCGAGGTCAGTGCCCTGCATGGGAGTGATGTCCAGCTGGAGTTGTTGGCTGTCGCGACGAACTTCAAACTGGATTGGATGTCCACCGGATTGATGAACGCCCTCGACCAACTGCGGCCAAGTGACGACCGGCTTGCCATTCATAACGATGATCGCGTCGCCTGGTTTTAATCCGGCGCGATCCGCGGGCGTGCCGCCATCCACTTCGGCGATGACTGCAGGCCGCGGAGGATATCCCAACAGATCATCCGGCGATGCGAGATGCTCCGGCACAGTGGCGGTGATGATCTGGTTCGCGCCGCTGCGCGAGACGGCGATCGTAATCGGACCACCGGGCTGGGCTTTCTCGTATTCCGAATAAACTTTTTTCCACGTTGGGGTTGGGACGCCGTTCACCCCGATGATGCGATCGCCCGGCTGGATGCCTGAAGCAGGCATGGTCTGGGGGACGGCTACGACGTCGGCGCTCTGATGTTCGAAGACTAGCGAGGGAATGCCGAGACGCCAGAAAATTCCCCACAGGATCACCAGTGCGAGGACGAAATTCATTACTGGTCCGGCGACGGCGATGATGACGCGCTGCCAGCGCGGGCGAGAGAGGAATTCGTATCCTGCGCCAGTCCGTTCCTCCAGAGGGTTGTCACCAGCCATGCGCACGTAACCGCCGAACGGCAGGGCGCTGATGCGGTAATCGGTGTCGCCGCGTTTTACGCCGAAAAGGCGCGGACCGAAGCCGAGAGAGAAAACGTCCACCCGCACACCGCAGAGTTTGGCGGCCATGAAATGGCCCCACTCGTGGACAAAAATCATTATGCCGAGAACGATGGTGACGGTGACGAGATCAACCAAGAATGACTGCAAATTATGCATAAGGCCTCAAAGAGTATTTTAATTCTTTCCGCGCCGGAGTACGAGTTGGATTTCGAGACGCGCAAGACGGCGGGCTTCGGCGTCGGCTTCAAGCACGTCGGCGATGCTGTGCAGCGCGGTGCGCGGCATTTTTTCAAGCACTTTTTCGATCACTGCTGCGATTCCCAGGAAAGGCAAGCGTCCCTCCAAAAATGCCGCGACTGCTATTTCATCCGCTGCGTTTAGCGCGCATGGGAGCGGGCCTCCCTGGCGAGCGGCTTCCTTTGCCAGAGTGAGGCACGGGAACTTCTTCGCGGGCACTGCGGCAAATTCAAGTTTGCGCAGGGTGGACCAGTCCAAGGCACATGTATTGGACGGGACCCGCTCCGGATAGGTTAGCGCATATTGAATGGGCATGCGCATGTCAGTTGGGCCGAGTTGTGCCAGGATTGAACCATCTACAAATTCGACCATGGAATGAATTGTGGATTGCGGATGGATGACCACCTGGATTCTGTCGAGGTCCGTGCCGAAGAGCCACTTGGCTTCGATTACTTCGAAACCTTTGTTCATCAGCGTGGCGGAGTCGATTGTGATGCGCTGGCCCATCTTCCAGTTTGGATGCGCCAGGGCTTGTTTTGGTGTGATCCTTGCGAATTGGGATAGCGGCGTCTTGCGGAAGGGGCCGCCGGAGGCTGTGAGGATGAGGCGTTTTACTTCCTTGGCTTCGCCGGCGCGGAGACATTGGTGGATGGCGTTGTGTTCGGAATCAACGGGGAGTAAGGCTACTTTGTGGCGGTGGACAGCGGCCATTACCACTTCACCGGCAGCGACTAGGACTTCTTTATTGGCTAGGGCTATGTGCTTCCCTATTTCGATCGCTTTGTAGGTGGCGGGGAGGCCGACTACTCCTACTGCTGCTGACACGACCATCTCCGCTTCTTCGTGCGTCGCCACTCGTTCCATGCCTTCTGGGCCGAAGAGGATTTCAGGTTGCGGCTGATTCTTTTCGCGTGTGGTTTTTAGATTTGCGCATAATGCTTTCGCGGCTTCTTCTGTGGCCACGGAGACTACTTGCGGGTGGCATTGTTGGGCTTGGGCGGCGGCTAGTTTTACGTTGTTGCCCGCGGCTAGGGCTACTACTTGGAATTTGCCAGGATTGGTCGCGACTACGTCCAGGCATTGGCGGCCTATGGAGCCTGTGGAGCCGAGGATGGAGATTCGTTTCATTTGTTCGCGTGGATTATTTTATAGGGGTTCGGGGCGGAATGCGAATTTCGGTTTTGGAATGTGTGTTGTTGCGGAAGTCAAAGGATTTAACACAGACGTCACAGAGGGAAAGCGGAGGGCACAGAGAAAGCCGGAGAGATCCTTCGATGCGCTCAGGATGACGATGCTTGTTGCGTGGCACTGGTGATTCAATGGCAACAGCAAATGCGAAGAGCCGGCTGGACGCCGGCGCTACGACTGCAAGGGCAACGGCGAGTCCGCGAGGTGGGTGACATCGTGGCAAGTTGGGGCGCGGCCATTCGAACCGGCGCTGCCGGCTCGAAGGATGAATCGCCCTGTCGGGCGATCGACAAACAGCGCCCCTAACCATTCCGGAGAATCATCGAGACATTGTGACGCTGCAACTTATTGGGGGCGGGCTAGCCATTGGTAGAGGATCCAGACCGCGGGGGTGGCTAGGATTAGGCTGTCGATGCGGTCTAACATCCCGCCGTGGCCGGGGAGCAGGCCGCCGGAATCTTTTACTGCGGCGCCTCGTTTGTAGGCGGATTCGATTAGGTCGCCGGCTTGTCCGGCGATATTGGCTACTCCGGCGATTACCAGCAGGGTGAGAACGTCGGTCTGCATCCAGCGGGCGAAGAGGACGGCTACGATCATGGAGGCGAGGACGTTGCCCATCGCGCCCTCCCAGGTCTTTTGGGGGCTTAGCGCGGGAGCCATCGGAACACGGCCTAATGATTTTCCTACGAAGTAGGCGAGCATGTCTCCGGCCCAGACCAGGACCAGGGTGAAGAGGACTAATTGGCGGCCGACAGGTTCGAGTTCGTCGAGGCGCACGATGTAGCTGAAGGGCAAGACGACGAAAAGCAGCGCGGCGGAGCCGATGGCGATTGCGGGGAGGACGTCGTGCAGCGGGCGCTTGGTTAGCAGGGCGAGGACTACGGAACCGAAGAGAAAGATTAGCAGAGCGGCTTCGACGGAGAGAGTGCCGCCGGCGGCATCGCGGACCATGGAGAGGCCGCCTGCTAGGGTATGCGTCTCGATGCGGCCCAGTGAGAATTGCGCGTAGAAAATCAGGACAGCGCAGAAGTACGTCCAGAGTTTGAAGCCGCGCAGGCCGATGCGTTCGCCGAGATTCAAGAATTCCACCAGCGCCAGGATTGCCACTACGGCGGCTATGCCTGCGAGGATGACAGCCGGCGCCCACCAGACCAACGCGACAACAATCGGAATCAGGACTGCAGCAGTGGCTAAGCGCAGGAGCATTCGGCGTTAGCTCCGGCCTGAGGCGTCGTTGGATTTGTGGGCCGCGGCGCTTGCGACCACTGCCCTGCCCCGTTCGCGGGCTGTGCCTAGGCCGCCGTAACGGCGTTCGCGTTGTTGGAAATCGGCGAGGGCTTCGAGGAGGCGGGCGCGGGAGAAATCGGGCCAGAGAGTTTCGGTGACGTACATTTCGGCGTAAGCGATTTGCCAGAGGAGGAAATTGCTGACGCGCATTTCGCCGCTGGTGCGAATTAGCAGATCGGGATCGGGGAGTCCGGCGGTGTAGAGATGCTCGGAGATGGTTTGTTCGTCGGCGCGGAAGGCGGACATGCCGGTTTCGCGGACTTGATCGAGCATGGCGTTGAAGGCGTCAACCAGTTCGGCGCGGCCGCCGTAGTTCAGGGCGACGACTAATTTCATGCCGGTATTTTTCGCGGTGAGGCGCATCCCGGCTTCGATGTCTTTGCGGACTGCTTCGGGCAATTGTTCGGAGCGGCCAATGATCAGGAGGCGGATATTATTTTTGTGGATTGAAGGGAGTTCGCGTTTTAGGTATTCGCGGAGGAGGCGCATAAGGAAGTCTACTTCGGCTTGGGGGCGGCGCCAGTTTTCGAGAGAGAAGGCATAGAGCGTGAGGCACGGGAGCTTGAGGCGCGCGCTCGTTTCGATGATTTCGCGGGCGGCTTTTACTCCGGCGCGATGGCCGGCTACGCGGGGGAGATGGCGGCGTTGGGCCCAGCGGCCGTTGCCGTCCATGATGACGGCGAGATGTTGGGGCAATTGCTTGAGATCAATTCTGTCGAGAAGTTCTGCTTCTTCGCGGTTGGCGGGTTTTAAGAGATCGCTTGCTTTCACTCGGGTTCACTCGGGGATGCGCGGAGTGAAAAGCTAGCACAGGGTGGTGGTGGGTGCAAGGTGGGAGGAAGTCAAAAGATTTTACACAGAGAAAACAGAGGAATGGCGGAGAAAAATCTGAGAAAGCAGGAGTGTTTATCGCGGAGACAGAAATGGCGCTGAGAAAGGCAGGAGAGATCCTTCGCTGCGCTCTGGATGACGACGCACAAATGATAGCCGGCGAGGCAAGCCTCGCCTAGGTCGTTTTGTTGTCGGACACTGAGGTCCGGCGAAAGCGGCGGCCCTTCGGCCCCGATACAATCGGAGTCTCAGGGCAAGCAAGCCGCCGCACTCCATATAAATCGTGGCACGCGACAGCATTGAGTCGTGTGGTTACGATGGCGCTCTAAGAACCGCCGCTACGATTGCAACGGCACCTTCAACCGCGAACAGTCGGCGGGAAGCCGGCGTCACGAGAACCGCACAGGCAGGATTGCCCGTGCCACGAAAACCGGGCGCCGCGTCGGTGGACTGACCGGTTGTGGTGCGACCTCATGGGGAATGGATCAGGGTGCCGACTAGGCCGGCGCTCGACGGCTGCGTGATTGCGGCGTAGACCAACACCACGGTGAGGATGATCATGATGATGCTCATGGCCCAGGCGACGAGGTTGAAGCCCCAAGTGTTGGTGTGTTCGCCCATCAAATCGCGGCGATTGATCAGCAGGAGGATAAAAATCAGGACTACGGGGAGCCAGACGCCGTTGGCGACTTGTGAGAGGACCAGAATTTTGAAGAGTGGAGCGTTGGGCAGCAGGATGATGCCGCCGCCGACTACGATCAGGCCGGTGTAGAGACCGTAGAACGCAGGGGCTTCTTTTACTTTGTGGTCTATGCCAGCTTCGAAACCCAGGCCTTCGCAGATAACGTGGGCTGTGGAGAGCGGAAGGATGGAGGCGGCGAAGAGTGAGGCATTGAGCAGGCCGAAGGCGAAGAGGTAAGCGGCGAAGCGTCCGGCGAGCGGGACGAGGGCTGCGGCGGCTTGGGCGGCGTCGGTGATGTCGGTCATGCCGTTCTTGTTCAGCGTGGCGGCGCAGCAGACGATGATGAAGAAAACGATCACCATGCAGGAAATGCTGCCGACGAGAACATCGAGGCGGGCGTGTTTATATTGTTTGGGACCGACGCGTTTTTCGACGAAGCCTGCTTGCAGATAAAAGAATTGCCAGGGGGCGATGGTGGTGCCGACGAGGGCGGTGAGCATCAGGAGGTAGTCCGTGCTGTAGTGCAGCGTGGGGGCGACAGTTTCTTTGGCTGCCTGGAACCAGTCTGGCTTTGCGAGGAAGGCGGAGACGACGTAGGAGAGATAGAAGCCGCAGGCTACAAGGAATATTTTTTCGACTTGGCGATAACTTCCCTTCACAACCAGTAGCCAGACGGCGATGCCCGCGAGAGGAACCGAAATAAATTTACTGACGCCGAAGAGTTGCATGGAGGCTGCTACGCCGGCAAATTCGGCTACCGTGTTGCATAGATCCACTGCCAGGGCCGCGACCATCACGAAGAAGGTGGAGCGGAAGCCGAATTCTTCGCGGATCAGGTCGGAAAGGCCTTTGCCGGTGACCACGCCCATACGCGCGCACATTTCTTCGGAGACGTAGAGAGCGATGGTCATGGGTATGAGAGCCCAGAGGAGCGTGTAGCCGAAGTGGGCGCCTGCGGTGGTGTAGACGGTGATGCCGCCGGCGTCGTTGTCCACGTTGGAGGTGATGAGGCCGGGGCCGACGACGGCGAGGAAGAGGGCGAGGCGGCGCCTGGTCATGCGCGTGCGGCGGAGCAAATTTGAGCCGCGGGCTTTCCAGGTGGTGGCGGGTTCCGAGTTGGTGATTTGGTCGGTCATTGCGATTGCGTTCCGTGAATTTTTGATTCGCTCGCGCATGCTTTTCAGCCATGCCGGAAAGAATAGCTTCAGGGGCTAAAGCCCCTTCTACTTCGCTGTGTGACGGCGGGGCTGAAGCCCCGCCCCTTCGCGCACCTGTGTGAAATGCAAAATCGGAACTTCAGCGGCTGGAGCCGCGTCGTGTTTGTTTGGTTTATGTCGTGGCCCGTCGAGCCCGCCACAGGCAGGCTCTCAGGATAAACTAAAGCCACGACCTACAAAGACTCCGAACAAATTCAAAGGCAACGTCAAAGGCGCCCAGCTAAAGCTGGCCGCTACAAGTTCAACAGCAAGGGCAACGGCTGGCGGTCTGAAGACCGCCGCTACGAATGCGCCACCACACGTCCGATGGCGTGGTGCTAAATTTTTGCTCTCATGCGGCTTACTATGTCGTCCACCGTGATGTTGCCTATGGGACGCTGGGCGCCATCTACTACTGTGAGGCCGCGCAAATTGTATTTGTCGAACAGTTCGAAGACATCTTTGTCGTGCGCGTCGGGCGTTACGGAAAGCAGCGGCTCGAAGGCCAGCTCGGACATGCGTTGATCGGAATCGGAGAGCAATAGGCGCGCAATGGGGACGGTGCCGGACAAAGCGGCATCCTTATTAATGAGGATTACGTTGTCGAGCTGATCGGGCGAGAGCTCATGGAAGCGGATGTAGTCGACGACTTCGCCGCGGGTGGCTTCTTCGCCGACGACGACGATTTCCGTGGTCATCATGCCGCCGGCGGTGTTCTGTTCGAACTTGAGAAGGGATTCGACGTCGTGAGCTTCGCGATTATCCATTTCCTCGAGGACTTCATTCTTGGTTTCGGAGTCGAGACTGGCGAGGATATCCGCAGCGGCATCGGGGCTCATCTCTTCAATGATGTCCGCGGCGCGCTCGGTGTCTAGTTTTTCGACGACTTGCGTTTGCAGACGCTTGTCGAGTTCGGCGATGGTTTCTGCGGCGGTCTCTTCGTCGAGAGAACTGATGATGCCCTGGCGCTCATCGGGTGATAGCTCTTCCATGATGTCGGCGAGGTCGGCGGGGTGCAGGGCCTCGAGCTTCTGGCTGGAAAGGCGCAGCTTGACGCGGCGGAGAGGATCGGGTTCGACGAGGTTCACGAATTCCCAGAGAATCTTGCGCGGCGGCAGCTTCAACTGAATTTGCCGGATGGCCATGGGGGGCACGATGCCCTGCAGCAGGCGACGCACCGCACCGGGGAGGCCGACGTCCACTTGCGTGATGCGCAGCTCGGTGTTGCCGTTGGTGCGCTGGTCGGAGAGATCAATGTCGTTGACGCGGACAACCTTGCGGCCGTTGGTGTCTATGATCTGCTGGTCGAGGAGGTCTTTTCCTACGGCGAGCCAGGCTTCGTTGGGGTGGTAGAGCGCGAGGGCCGATTCGTCGGTAGTGAGGATGATCCTGCCGGGCGCGACGGAAGCGATCTGGTCGTAGCGGGCGACGAGCGGGCGATATTGGCCGCGGCCGAGTAATAGGTGCGCGACGCGATTGGGCTGGTCGGCGGGTTCGACGAACATTTCTTTTACGCGACCGACGTAGTTGCCGAGGGAATCGTAGGTTTCGGCGCCAATTATTTCGGTTGCGTGCAGCATGGGTGCTCCTTCGAGGTCCGCACCGCAAGTTCGAGAGCGGTACTTCGGCGGCTAAACAGTTTGCGGACAAATAGGTTAAACCATTTCCTCAGGGGCTAAAGCCCGTTGCAACCCAAGCACTTATTGTCGGAGCGAAAGCTCCGACCCCCTAGAAAGCCGACTTTTTCCGCAAACTGCAAAGCCGCCGCCAATTCGTTAGGTCAAGGTCGTGGCTAAAGCCACGACCTACAAAGACTCCTGACGCGTCACGATTGCTTCGCGGCTCCGAGCAAAAAAAAAGCCCGCGCCGGCGAATCCTACCGGCCACGGGCGCACAGAAATCGCCCTCCGTTGCTACAGGCCGGGCCTCGCCTCCCTGTCCCCGCATAATTCGCAGGTCCAGCGAACCGATACATACGGGAAAGTTCCCTGCCCTAACCGAGCGTTCCCGAAGTGCCCGGCGGGGCGCTGACTTCCCGGTTCCGAATTGGACGGCAGCTCCATTGCGTTGTGCTGTTGTGCTTTAGTCCCAATTGACTAGTAAATGCAGACGGAAAGTTTGTCAAGCGAAGAGTGCGATTTTGGCGAATTATTTTTGGGGAAAGAGCATGTTTTTCGGGATGGCGCCACGGCGGCGGCAATCGGCGACGTGGAGGTCCCAATAGGTGGCGCGAAGGTAGGCTTGATTTGTGAATCCTAGTGCGTGCGCGGCGCGATTGATCGCTTGGGGCTGGCCTTCTAATTCCAGGAACGTGCCGGCTGGCGTTTCATCGAGGTCCAGCTGAAGGTGCGGGAGACGGAAAGTAGTGCGGAATTTGTCGTAGCGGAAGGCTGGGCGGAAGCCGAGGGCGGTGAGAGCGGCTGCGCATTGGCGCGCGGTGTTAGCTGCTACTTGTTCTCGTTCGGCACGTTCTTTGTAGCGGGGCGGCCGTTTACTCGCGCGCGGGGTTCGCAGAGGAGCTTTGGATGTGAGGATTACGCGCTCGCCGCGGGTGGATCGCGCGTTCTGAATTGCTGGAGTTTCGGCGCGCAGGCGGAGGAGCATGTCGCGGCGGCGGAGGTCGGATTGGGGCGTGTCGTAGAGCGTGTTTTGCTCGAAGACTTGGCCTTGCGTCTTTGCGCCTAGGGATTCGATCTTGCGGAGGATTGTGGGGATGTAGGTGATGCGGAGCTTGATTTCGATTTCGGGTTTTATCTTTTTGGATTTCGGCATGGGGATAGTGTCGTTGTGCTTGCGGGAGTAAGTCAAAAGATTTAACACGGAGGGCAGAGAGGAAAGCACGAGAGGTCCCTCGGCCGGCTGGAAGCAAAGGCGCCGTCCTCCCTTGGCAAAAACACTCAGGGCAGGATGACGATGCTCGTCGCATCGTCCGAGACGCAGAGGGCGCAGAGAAAAACCAGTGCGAGTCAGCGGCGTGGATGGCATCGTGGCAAGCTAGTGCGCAGCGAGCAGCGCCCCTACCGCGGCTGCCGCGCCAAAGTGGTGCGCGACGACGCGCAGCGGTTGTTGCCAAAGTTGATGGGGTGCCAGCATAATCTATTTGTTGCTCGCGTTCTTGGCTGGTGATTCCCGCTGAACCGGCGTCTTAAGCGCGCGGCTTGTGTGCATGAACGAACCGACTACTCCCTTAATGCAGCAATATCACGCCGTCAAGAAGCAGCATCCGGCTGCTTTACTGCTTTTCCGATTGGGCGATTTCTACGAGCTTTTCTATGACGATGCGGTAGTGGCTTCGCGGTTGCTGCAAATTACTTTGACTGCGAGGAATAAGGAGAAGGGCCACGCTGTGCCGATGTGCGGCGTACCTTACCACGCGGCGGAAAATTATATTGCGCGATTGATACGGGCTGGGCACAAGGTGGCGATCTGCGAGCAGATGGAAGTGCCGGGTCCCGGCAAGAAAATCGTGCGGCGGGAAGTGATACGGGTGTTAACGCCGGGGACGGCCAGCGGCGCGGGGTTGGTCGGGGCCAAAGAAAATAATTATTTGGCGGCGGTGGCGCGCAGTGCGGCGGCGGGAGTTGCTGCGGGGGCAACGGCGGGCACGCAGGGCAGCGCCGGTCTTGGTGCTGGCGCGGGTGCAGGCGTTGCTGCGTCTGCGGGTGGACGTGGCGGTGGGCGCGGGGCGGAGGCGGTGATTGGGTTGGCGTTTGTAGATCTTTCAACCGGCGAATTTCGCGCGACGGAATTTTCCGGCGAAAAAGCGGAGGCGCGGCTGCGCGATGAACTGGGGATTTTACGGCCGCGCGAGGTGCTGCTGGCGCGGGCGGTGACTTTATTTCCGGTGACCATGCCGGCAGAGATGGATGGATTGGGCGCGGTGGAGACACGTTTGGATGAATGGGTGTTCGAAGCGAATTACGCGACGCGGATGCTGGAACAGCATTTTCGCGTGGCGACGCTGGAGGGATTTGGACTGAACGGCCATGCGCAGGCGACGGCTGCTGCCGGGGCGCTGGTGCATTACTTGCGCGAGACTTCGGCGATTGGGGCGCGCACGGCGGAAGATTCGGCGACGAATCCTTCTTTGCGTCCGGCGGGGGCGGGGCTCGAGCATCTGGACCGCATCGCTTATTACGAGCAGCAGGATTCGATGATTCTGGATGCCGTGACTACGCGGAATTTGGAATTGGTCGAGCCTTCCACGGGGGATGATGCGTCGGCAACTTTACTGAAAGCGATTGATGAGACTGCAACGGGGATGGGAGCGCGGCTGTTGCGTGGGTGGATTTTGCGTCCGGAGATTGTGCTCGCGGAAATTGAGGAGCGCCTGAATGCGGTGGGCGAGCTGAAATCGCGGACGGTGGAGCGCGAGGAAATTCATCGGACGCTGGAGGGGATACTGGATCTGGAGCGGTTGACTAGCCGGATTACTCTCGGCGCGGCGACGCCGAGGGATCTGTTGGCGTTGCGGCAATCGCTCGAGAAAATTCCAGCAATACGCGGGTCGCTCGAGGCGCTGCTGACGGCTGCACCGGGCCGGCGTTTGGCCGCGTTGCGGGAACGACTGGATGAGATGGCTGACGTGCGGGGCGTGATTGCGCGCGGGATCGCGGACGATCCTCCGGCGCTGCCGAGTGATCCGGGGGTGATTCGTCGGGGCTTCAATGCCGAATTGGATGAGCTCCACGACATTACTAAGCAGGGGCGGCAGATTATTGCGTCCATGGAAGAACGCGAGCGCAAGCGGACCGGGATTGCTTCGCTGAAGATTCGTTATAACCAGGTGTTTGGTTTTTATATTGAGATTTCGAAACCTAATTTGCATTTGGCGCCGGCGGACTATGAGCGCAAGCAGACGCTGGTGAATGCGGAGCGGTTCACTTCCACGGAATTGAAGGAGCATGAGCGGAAAGTGCTGTCCGCCGAAGAGCGCGTATTGGAAATCGAGCGGCGGCTGTACGGCGAAATTCGGGAGGCGATAGCGCGGGAGGCGGGGCGCTTGCGGCGAGTGGCAGCGGGGATCGCGCAACTGGACGTGCTGGTGAATTTCGCGCGGATTGCGGCTTCGCGAAATTATTCGCGGCCGGAATTTACGGAGACGGCGCTGGGAAAAAACGGACGGCGCGGGGTGCTGATGATTGCGGGCGGGCGGCATCCGGTGATCGAGAAATTGCTGGAGGAGCGCGGCGAGCGGTTTGTGCCGAACGATTTGTATTTGGACGACGAATCGCAATTTTTGCTTTTGATAACCGGGCCGAACATGGGAGGAAAGTCCACTTATTTGCGGCAGGCGGCTTTGATTTCGATCTTGGCGCAGATGGGATCGTTTGTGCCGGCGGCGCAGGCGAAATTGCCATTGCTGGACCGGGTGTTCACGCGGATTGGAGCTTCGGATAATCTGGCGCGGGGAAGGTCCACTTTTTTGGTGGAGATGAGCGAGGTGGCGGCGATTTTGAATACGGCTACGGCGGCTAGCCTGGTGCTTTTGGATGAGGTGGGGCGCGGGACCGCGACGTTTGATGGATTGTCTATTGCTTGGGCGGTGGTGGAGGCGCTGCATGCGGGGGCGCGGCCGCGGACGCTTTTTGCTACGCACTATCATGAGTTGACGGAATTGGAGCAGCTGTTGCCCGGAGTTCGAAACGTGCACGTGTCCGTGCAGGAGGCTGGCAACGAGATTATTTTCTTGCGGAGGGTGGAACCGGGGAGCGCGAATAAGAGTTACGGGATTGAGGTGGCGCGGCTGGCGGGGCTGCCGAACCATGTGATTGCGCGGGCTCGGGAGATTTTGCGGAGGCATGAGCAGAGTGAGGAGAAATTGACGGCGGAGCTTTCGCCGGGGGCGGGGGCTCCCGCGGTGGCGGCGCAGCAGCAGACTGCTTTTGCTTCGATTGACGCTTCGGTGGTGGAGGCTTTGCGCGCGGCCGATTTGAATAAGTTGACGCCGATCGAGGCTATGGTGCTATTGGCGGCTTTGCAGAAGCAGCTTTCGTGATCGTGTGGCGAAGGCAGCCACAGCGGATTAGCACAACACAGAGGGTACAGCGGAAAGGCGGCGGAGCTTGCCGCAGAAACCCAGGGGACGCAGAGACAGGCCGAGGTGAGCGAGGCGAGCCTCGCCTAGGTCGTTTTGCTGCCGGCCATAGAGTTTCGACGAAAGCGGCGGCAGGCCGCCGCACTCGATATTGGGCCAGGCATGTGAAATGGGTCGAGCGCAGAGCACGCAGAGAAAGGCCAACGAGAGTCGGGACGCGTCTGACATTGTGGCAAGCTGGGGCGCGGCAAGCAGCGCCCCTACCGCAGCTCCGCGTGGACGTGGGGCGCGAAATCCGGCTTGGGCGTGTGGCAATTTGTAAACTCATCGCGAAATGGCGGTTGTAAACTGCGGCTTTGGGCTTCTAGACTTAGCAGAGTGATGCTTGTACTGGGAATGATGTCTGGCACCTCGGCGGACGGCATTGACGTCGCGCTGGTGCGTATTTCGGGCGCGCCTCCTTCCCTTTCCGTGAAATTCAAAGGACATCATCATGTGCGGTTCCCCGCGCGGGTACGCAGCGCGATTTTGCGCCTTGCTAATGGCGGCGCGACTTCGACCGCCGAGATTAGCCAACTGAATTTTTTTCTCGGCGAAGAGTTTGCGGCGGCGGCTGTGGCTGCTTGCAAACGCTGGCGTGTGCCGATGCGCCGCATCGGATTGATCGGGTCGCACGGACAGACGATTTTTCATCAGGGTGCGGCGGCGCGGTTTCTTGGCGCGCGGAAGGTGGCTTCGACTTTGCAGATTGGCGAGCCTGACATTATTGCCGCGCGGACGGGAGTTGCGACCATCGCGGATTTTCGTCCTGGGGATATGGCTGCGGGCGGACAAGGGGCTCCACTGGTGCCGTTCGTTGATTATTTGCTTTACCGGGATGCGAAGCTGGGGCGCGTGGCGTTGAACATCGGGGGAATCGCGAACGTTACTGTGATTCCGCTTGCTGCGCGGCCTGAGGATGTATTTGCGTTCGACACCGGGCCGGGAAATATGATCATCGACGCGCTGGTGGAGCGCAGCACCGGGCGGCGCATGGCTTACGATCAAGACGCGCGGATTGCGCTGCGTGGGCAGGTGATTCGACCTTTGTTGGAGATGATGCTGCGCAGCGCGTATTTGCGTTTGCCGCCGCCGAAGACGGCAGGGCGCGAGCAATTTGGGTTGGAGTATGCGGACGAGCTGATTTCTTGGGCTCGAAAGCGGCGCGCGCCGAGGGAAGATTTGGTACGCACGGCGACGATTTTTACGGCGCTTTCGATCGCGGATGCGTTCCGGCGATTTATTTTTTCGCGCGTGCGGGTGAATGAGTTGATTGTAGCGGGCGGGGGGACGAAGAATCCGCTGTTGATGGCGCAACTGCGGGCGGCTTTGCCGGGAATTGAGATTGTGCCGTCGTCGCGATTCGGCGTTCCGGCGGAGGCGAAGGAAGCGCTGGCGTTTGCGGTGCTGGCTTACGAGGCGTTTCATGGGCGGGCGAATAATTTGCCTTCGGCTACCGGGGCGAAACGTGTGGCGACTATGGGAAAATTGGTGCACGGCCACGCGCGCTAGGATTTTGCCTGCGGGATTTGTGTCGCCTAGCGCATTTGCGATTTTCGGTGCGGTGCTGTGCGGTGCGCTTGTTTTATGTGGCTGCGACTCATCGAAAACTTCGCTCGATTCCGGCACGGTCAATTTCCTGATGGATTCCGCGCCGACGAACCTTGATCCGCGCATTGGCGCGGACGCTTATTCGGCGCACGTGGACGGGCTGATGTTTTCCAGCCTGGTGGCGCGCGACGCGCATATGAATGTGATCCCCGACCTGGCGCAAAGTTGGGACATTCCCAATCCGCTTACCTACATTTTCCATCTGCGGGCAGGCGTGAAATTCCACGATGGCCGGCCGCTGACCTCGGCGGATGTGAAGTACACATTCGATACGATTATATTCAGCGCGCTGAAGACGCCCAAACGCGGGGCGTTCAAGATGGTTACTTCGGTGGAGGCTCCGGACGATGCCACCGTGATTTTTCATTTGAGTGAAGCGTACGCTTCTTTGCTGACGAGCATGGTGTCGCCGGAAATCGGAATCGTGCCGCGCGGGTCGGGGGCGGAGATGGCGCAGCATCCAATTGGCACGGGTCCTTTTCGATTTGTGAGCGCGACGACGGATGAAGAAATCGTGCTGGAGCGCAACGAGAATTATTTTGCTGGCCCACCGAAGATCGAGCGGTTGCGGATGCGCATCGTGCCGGATGCGATCGTGCGCGCGCTGGAGCTGCGCAAGGGCTCAGCGGACGCGGCGATCAATTCCCTGACGCCGGACATGGTGCTGACGCTGGCGAAAGAGCGCGGGCTTGCGGCGACGGAAGAGCCGGGGACGACGATGGCTTATTTGGCGTTCAATTTCGACGATCCGATTTTGGCGAAGCGCGAGGTGCGGCAGGCGCTGGCTTACGCGACGGATCGCGCGACGATTATTAAATATTTATTGCGCGGACAGGCGCGGCCGGCGCAGAGTTTGCTGCCACCAAATCATTGGGCGTTTGATGCGGATGTGCAGCAGTACGATTTTGATCCGGCGCGGGCGGAAACGCTGCTGGATGCGGCGGGTTATCCGCGCGGGGCGGATGGCGTACGGTTGCGGTTGACGCTGAAGACTTCGACGGATGAGTTTACGCGGCTGACGAGCGCGGCGATCGCGGACCAGTGGAAGCGCGTCGGCGTCGTGCTGGAGTTGCGGCCTTTGGAGTTTGCGACGTTTTATACGGATATTACGCGGGGGAGTTTTCAGATGTACACCTTGCGGTGGGTGGGAGCGAATACCGATCCGGATATTTTCGAATACGTGTTTGGGTCGAAGCGGATACCGCCTGTAGGGGCTAATCGCGGGCACTATCGTAATCCGGAGCTGGATATTTTGTTGGATGAGGCACGCGTGGAGATTGTCCAGGAACGGCGGAAGGCGATATTGGTGCGGGTGCAGGAGATTGTGGCTCGCGATGAGCCATATATCAATTTGTGGTATGTGGATAATGTTTGCGTGCATCGGGATCGCTTGGAGGGGATTTCGCTTTCGCCTGGTGGGGATTACGATTTTTTGCGTTCGGCGTTTTTGAAGTAGGGTAAGTCAAAAGATTTTACACAGAGGAGAGGGAGGAAAGGCGGAGGAAAATCTGAGAACCGCAGGATTGCCGCAGACGGCGCAGAGACAGACAAGAGAGATGCCTCGCTGCGCTCAGAGGATGTGACTAAATTGCCAAAAGGCGATTTTTTTTTATCTAAACTCATTGTTTTCAGCGTAGTTTTTTGCGGAAAAACAAAAAAGTCACAGCCTCTCAGGATGACGATGCTCGTCGCATCGGCTGAGACGCAGACGGCGCAGACAAGTACCAAGACGTAGGAGTGACGAGTTTGGCATCGTGGCAAGTTGGGACGCAGCCCTTCGATTCCGCACTGCGGGATCTCAGGATGAATCGCGCTGTAGCGCGATTCAAAAGCAACGCCCCTACCAAATCAGATTAGGCTTGGAGGGCTTTTTGGATTTCGGAATCGGGGATGGCGCCTTCGCGGACCACGTTCCAGTGGTGGCCGTCCAGGCGGACTATTGTGGAGGCTAGGGTGCCGCCAGTGTCGCCTGCGTCCAGGACGAGGGGTAAGCGGTCGCCTAATTGTTTTACGATTTGATTGGCGGCTGTACAGCTGGGAAAGCCGGAAAGATTTGCGCTGGTTCCGGTGATGGGGCCGCCGACGGCTGCGATGATTGCCGTGGGGACGGCCATGTTCGCCCAGCGCAACGCTACTCGACCGGTATTGCCGGTGACTTTCAGCGGCAAGCGATGGGTGGCTTCGACTACTAGCGTGAGGGCGCCGGGCCAGAATTTGTGCGCGAGGGTCAGAAAGGCGTCGGGAACATCGCGGATTAGCGTGACGGCTTGTTCGATGGAATTCACCAGGATGGGGAGCGCTTTGGTTTCGGGGCGTCCCTTCACGCGAAAAACGGCTTCGATGGCGGCGAGATTGAAGGGGTCAGCGGACAGGGCGTAGAAGGTGTCGGTGGGAACGCCGACGACCTGGCCGCGTTTGATGAAGCCGGCAGCGTAGTCCACCAAGTGTTGTTCCGGAGTTGCAGCTGAAATTTTCAGGACTTCGACGGGCAAGTGATCACTCTCTGCGGGTTACGCCTCAAGTTCGCTTGGCACGCTATCATATCGGCTGCGATGGAAGCAAGGTGGAGGTCGTGGTGTGTACGATTTGGTTTTTGCCCGGATGGCGCTGCTGCCGATCTGCGACATTCCGTGCCCTTCCCACGGGCGATGAGTGGGCGAGGCAAGCCTCGCCTAGAGCGTTTTGTCGACGCTGTTTTCGATTCGACGAAAGCGGCGGCAAGCCGCCGCACTCCAAAATAGGGTCAGTGTCGCTCAATTGGAGATGGCTCGACGGGGCGTGAGGCGTTTGTTAGGCTGAGGATGTGGCGCAACACTTGAGTGAAGAGCTGATTACCAGCCGCGAGAACAAGTGGCTGAAGATATTTCGCGCGGCTTTGCGCGGGACGGGTCCGACGGAGGGCGAGCCGATTAGCGTCGAGGGGCCGAAGCTGGTGGAGGACGCGCTGCGTTCGGGATTGCAGGCCGAGGCGCTGCTAGTGAGCGAGGCGGGCGAGACAGAGTTGGAACGGATTTTGCGCGCGGCGAGTGAGAGTGAGGCGGGGATTCCGCGTTCGCGGGTGATGCGGACTACGGACAAATTGTTTGCTTCGGTCGCGGGGACGGAGACGCCGCAGGGAGTGGCGGCGCTTTTTCGTCAGCCTTTGTGGCAATTTGATGATGTGGTGCGCGGGGCGGCTGCCGCTGACGGGGCCTTACGCGGCGATGCGGCGCTGGTGGTGGTGTTGGCGGCGGTGCAGGATCCGGGGAATATCGGAACGATCGTGCGGTCGGCGGAGGCGTTTGGCGCGACGGGAGTGGTGACTACGCGCGGAAGCGCTGATCCGTGGTCGCCGAAGGCTTTGCGGGCGTCGGCGGGATCGGGATTGCGATTTCCTGTTCTGCGTGGGATGGCGATTCCGGTGCTTTTGGCGCAGTTGAGAGTGGCTGGGGTTAAGATCGTGGCCGCTAGCTCGCATTCTGGCGCTGTGACTGGTGCGAGGGAGGATGCTGCGGCGGATTTGCGCGAGGCTGTGGCGATTTTTATTGGGAACGAAGGTGCTGGGTTGCCGCACGAGATTGAGCATGTGGCGGATGCGCGTATTTCGATTCCGATGAGCGTCGCGGTCGAGTCGTTGAACGCTGGGGTGGCGGCTTCGGTGGTTTTGTACGAGGCAGCGCGGCAGAGGAAAGGCCTTACCACAGATGAACGCTGATAAAAGCTCAGGCAATGACGCCCGAAACGGAAGCGAGAGCGGAATGTTGCCGAACACCAACAAGCCCTGGGAAAAAGAAAAAGCATATCGATGTCCATGCTGCAGGTACAAGACGCTGCATGGCCGAGGGCAGTACGAAATCTGCAAGGTTTGCTTTTGGGAAGACGACGGACAGGACGATCACGATGCGTCCGATGTGCGCGGAGGACCAAATTACGAGCTCAGTTTGACGCGGGCGCGAGAAAACTTTAAGGATTTCAAAGCCTCCAGGCGGTGCTCCTGCGCCAACGTGAGACCGCCGAAGCCCGACGAAATCTAGAATTGACGTTGGACGGTAATTTGACGATGGGATTATTTCAAACTATTCAACCTGAGGAAGATTCGCCGGCGGGGCGGCCGCTGGCGGACCGGATGCGTCCGCAGACTTTGGATGAATTTATTGGGCAGGAAGAATTGCTGGGGCCTGGTAAACCTTTGCGCGTGCAGATTGAGCGCGACGATTTGGGTTCGATGCTCTTGTGGGGGCCTCCGGGGTGCGGCAAGACGACACTGGCGCGAATTATTGCGCGGACTACGAAGTCGGAATTCATTCCTTTCAGCGCGGTCCTTTCCGGGATCAAGGAAATCAAGGAAGTGATGGCCAAAGCGGAGGCCACGCGGCGCTACGGGCGGCGCACGATCGTGTTCGTGGATGAAGTGCACCGGTTCAATCGCGCGCAGCAGGATGCGTTTTTGCCACACGTGGAGGCGGGGAACATTTTATTGATTGGCGCGACTACGGAAAATCCGTCGTTCGAGGTAATTGCGCCGCTGCTTTCGCGGATGAATGTGTATGTGCTGAAGGCGCTGACGCAGGAGCAGATCGTTTCGCTACTGGAACGCGCGCTGGCGGATGACGTCCGCGGCCTGGGAAAATTGAACGTGGCGGCGAACCTGGAGATCTTGCATCGCATCGCGATTCTGGCTAATGGAGATGCGCGGGCGGCTTACAACACTTTGGAAGCGCTGGTGATGGGGACGGAGCCTGGGCCCGAGGCGCGGCGCGTGCTGACGCAAGAGCGGCTGGAGGATGTTCTGCAGCGGAAGTTGCTGCCGTATGACAAGTCGGGCGAAGAACATTTCAATCTGATTTCGGCGCTGCACAAGTCTGTGCGGAATTCGGATGCGGATGCAGCTTTGTACTGGATGGCGCGCATGATCGAATCCGGGGAGGATCCGCTGTACATCGCGCGGCGGCTGGTGCGCATGGCGAGTGAAGATATTGGATTGGCGGAGCCGCACGCCGTGGAAGTTACGATCGCGGCGATGCAGGCGTTTGAATTGTTGGGACCACCGGAGGGGCATTTGGCGCTGGCGCAGGCGGCGGTGTATTTGTCGCTCGCGCCGAAATCGAACGCCGTGTACAAAGCTTATGGCAAAGTGCAGGACGATTTGCAGAGCACCATGGCGGAGCCTGTGCCGCTGCAGATCCGGAATGCGGTGACGGGGTTGATGAAGAATATCGGGTATGGGAAGGGCTATCAATACGCTCACGATTTCGAGGATAAGGTTACGGACATGAGTTGTTTGCCGGAAAGTTTGGCGGGACGGACTTATTACAATCCTACGGATCAGGGATTCGAGGCGCGGATTCGGTTGCGGCTGGAGGAAATTCGGCGGATTCAGAAAAAGCCGGCGGAGAAATGCTAAGTTATTGGCGGAAACGAAATCGCCGGCAAGAGTGTGCCGCGCGCCCGATCAAGGCTGTGTCGCACCGACGGCGCTCCGGATTATCTTTACGATTTTTCCCAGCCCTTCCGGGCTGGGCTAAGTTGTGCCGCGCCTGCGGCGCTGGGGTCAGGGAGTTCATGGAGAAGAGAGCCGGCGAGACAGCTGGATGGAAGCGCGGGTCCGAGAAGGCCAAGGCGGAACTTCAGCGGCTAAAGCCGCTCGGATTCCGCGCGGATTATGTCGTGGCTAAAGCCACGACCCACAAAGATTCCCGCGCCCTTACACACGATCTGACCCCCCGGCCTTTCGCTTCGCCTCTTCAAATCCGAATCCTAAGAACCGGGAGGACGCTCGCGTTAGGAAAGGTAACGGCAAACCAACCGCAACGGCTGCCCGGTTCGGTCAACCTGAACCGGCCGCTACAAAGGCCGCGGCTACGTCGTGCGATAACCGCGAAGTATATTTTCTGGGCCGTGGTGCTGTGCGCGCTAGTTGTGCCGGTGTTGGGGCTGGCGGAAATAAAGCAGGGGGCGGTGTTTGACCAGGACGTGCAGGCGTTTGCGATTTCGCAGGACAATCATGTGGTGTACGCGGTGGAGCGCATGAAGCGGATCAAGAAGCTGATTGTGGAGCACGACGATTTCTGGGTGGGCGATGTTGACGGAAAAAAGCGCAAGATTATTGATGGCGACAAGTTTACGCCGGTGCCCTTCTCTCCTGACGAGGAACCGAGCGATCCGGGTGATTCCAAGCACCCGCCTTTGCCGCATCAGCACAGCTACCAGGTGGACACGCTGACTTGGTCGCCGGACAGCAAGCGGATCGTGGTGAAGATGGATACTTCGGAGCTGGCGCAGCCGCGCGGGAGCATCGTGCAGCAGTTGGATGAGCAGCAGACGGTGCGGCCGAACACGATTTTGTATTTGATGGATGCGGATGGGCGGGAGATTTCGATTTCTGGATCGAAGACCGCGACGCTTTCGGATGCGTTTAATGCGGCGTGGCTGGCGGATGGACAGACTTTGGTGTATCTGTCGAAAACTGACGGCGGGCTGAGCCAGATTAATGCGTTGCGGCCGGCGGATGGAAAGAAGCGAGTGCTTTTTGAAGGGTTCACTTTTGCCGCGGTGGCTTGGGACACGAAGCGCAACCAGGCGTTTGCGGTTGAACAGAATACGCGGCTGGTGGGTGCGCCGAAAATCATGCAATTGGATCTGGTGGCGGAGAGGGTGACGGAATTGGGGTCTGTGGAGGAATACGCGGGATTTTTGACGGTGGCGCCTTCGGCTAAGAAGATCGCCTATTTCAAGGATGGGGATACGCTGGAGGTGCGGGACGTGGTGGGCAAGGCGAAACCGGTGGTGGTGCGCGTGGCGATTGGGGAATTTCAGTGGGCGCGCGACGAACAGCACATATTGCTGAAGCGCGGGCAGCCGCAGCAGTCGAATAATTTGGTCTGGGTGGGAGTTTACAACGGAACGTTCGAGCCGTTTTTTCACGGATTGGAGTTTCATAGTTTTGCGATTGCGCCGGATGGAGAGACGGTGGGGGTGACGGAGCCGGGGAAACGGGCGCTCGTGATGTATCGGTTGCAGTGAGGGGCTGGCGTTTGCGCGCGATTGTTGATCGTGACAGGGTGCCGTGGTTTAGGTCGGGCCCAAGGCACCACAGATGAACGCAGATGAACACAGATAAACGCGATTCGACTGAAACTCGCCGTAGTGCGTCTGATTGACTGCCGACCTAGACGAGCGAAAAGCAGATCCCTGTCTACGTCCCGCGCCGGCCACACGGCGGCGGGACGGAAAAAGCGCGGGACTTCGTTCGGGATGACACGCGATTCTTTGCTGCGGCCGGGCTGGCATCGTAGCAAGCTGGGGCGCAGCAAGCAGCGCCCCTACCACGCCTCGTCGGAATTCCAGCTGCAATCGATGCCGCCCCACATTGCAGGATCGCCGCTACGAAGGCGTTAGCTGCTGGCGGGATCTTTTGTTAGGCGGAGGCGGCGGACGTGTTCTTTTAGGATGCAGGAATTCATTTGGACGAAGAGGCCTGCGCGGCGGGCGCGCTCGGCGGCTTCGGGATCGATTACGCCTTCTTGCATCCAGATGGCGCGGGCGCCGATGCGGATGGCCGAGTCCACGATGTCCGGCACGAATTCGGATCGGCGGAAGATGTTCACGATATCCACTTTTTCGGGAATGTCTTCCAGGCGCGCGTAGCACTTCTCGCCAAGTATTTTGCTTTCCAGCGGATTCACGGGGATGATGCGGTATCCGGCGGATTGTAAATAATCGGCAACACCGTAGCTGGGGCGGAATTTGCGATTGGAGAGGCCGACGATGGCGATGGTGCGGCTGGCCTTTAGAATCTCCATCGTCGGATCGCGAGGCGCGGCCTGCGTGCTTCCGCTTTCGAGCGAGTTTATGGACGAGTCGGATTCGTCGGCGGATTCAGTCATTAAATGTCCCGGGAATCCCCTTCCAGAAATTGGCGGATGGACGGTTGCGATTCGCGCGGCGTAGTGTCTCTTACCAGTGCAAGCGAGTCCAGAAATTTATTGTTTTCTTCGGGGGTGCCGACCGAGACGCGGATGGCGGTGGGCAGGCCCATCCAGCGCATGGGCCGGACGATGACGCCGCGGGTAAGAAGCTCTTCGCTGATGGGTTCGGCGTCGCGTCCGAATTCGACGAGCAGGAAATTCGCGACCGACGGGACGAATTGGATCGCCAGTGATTTCAAGCCTGCCGAGAGTTGTACCTGGCCAGCGCGATTGGATTCGACGGAATGGCGGACGTGTTCTCGGTCGTCGAGTGCTGCCAGGGCAGCCGCTTGCGCGACGCCGGAAGTGTTGAAGGGGCCGCGCAGCTTGTTCATTTCGTCGAGAAGGTCGGCGGGGCCGATGCCGTAGCCGATGCGCAGGCCTGCCAGGCCGTACACTTTGGAAAAAGTGCGGAGGACGATTACGTTGCGGCGGCGCTGGGCTACGGCGATAGAGCGCGAATAATCGGGGCGCTCGACATATTCGAAATAGGCTTCGTCCACGACCACGAGGACGGTTTCCGGAACGCGCGCGAGGAAGGAATCTAGTTCGTCGGCGGTGAACATAGTGCCGGTTGGATTGTTGGGATTCGCGAGATAGACAATTTTGGCTTCGGGCGGGAGATTGCGGGCGATGGAGTCTAGATCGAACGCATAATTTCGCAGCGGAATTTCGAGAAGGCGTGCTCCGGCGGCGCGAATCGCGATGTAGTACAGCGGGAAAGAACCGTGCGAAGTGACACCGCAATCGGCTTGGGTGAGCATGATGCGCGCGGCGAGGTCAATCAATTCGGTGGAGCCTGCGCCGAGAATTATATTTTCGGTGGGGACGCTGTGCTTCTTTGCGAGAGCTTCGCGGACGTAGAAGCCGCTGCCGTCGGGATAGCGATTAGAATCGGCGAGAGCTTTTTGCGCGGCGGCGATAGCGAGGGGCGACGGGCCGAGCGGATTTTCATTGGAAGCGAGTTTGATGGGATGCATTTTCAGTTCGCGTTCAACCTCTTGGATTGGTTTTCCGGGCACGTAGGGAGCCAACGCGCGAATGTGAGGGGGGACGAGATCATGAATGTACTTGGTCATTCGCTGGGGTGGCTCAGCGCCTTCCCTTGGGGCCTGCGAAATTTCCTGGTCTTGGTTTGTGATGGCCCGGGCCGCTACCGCTGCGTTTTGGTGCGCCGGGGCGCGGCTTCATGCCGGCCGGGCCTCCGCCGGGTTTTGTGAATTTGCCTTTCGAACGGCCGAATGCGCCGGGTTCGGAGGGTTTGCGCGATTTCCAGGGGGCGCCGGGTTTGCGGCTGCCTCCTCCTGCTGTCCCACTGCTGCGGAATTTTGAGCCTGGGCCTGCGCTCGGGCGCCCTGCGTGCTGCGATGATTCGGCGCGGCGCCACGGAGCTTCTGATTTTTGTTTGATTGGGCGATCGTAGTCCGAGTCTTGCTCGCGGCGCTGGAAGGTATCGGGGCGGAATTTCTGGAACGGCTTTCCGCCGTGATGTGGTTTTGAGTCGGCGGGGCCTTCCCTTCTGAGCGGCGGGCGCGGTTTCCACGGGCCGCGCGTTTTTTCGCTGTGCGATTTCGAGTCGTGTGATTTTTCGCCGAATGATTTTAAGAATGGCGGTTTTGAAGGGCGTCCGCCTGCGGCTGCTGGGCGCGATTTGAAATCGGGGCGCGCGGGATGGCCTTGGCGCGAATTCTGAAAGCCTTTTTGTGGCGGCGCAGAGAATGGAATTGTTGCGGCCGGCGCCGGCGGCACGGGGCGATCGTGCGGTGCGTTCTTGAAATTCTGATGCGGACGCGGCGTGTAGCTGTCGCGCGGAACGAACGGTTGAGTCGTACGCTTTGCTTCGCCTGGTTTAGGTTTCGGTTGATAGGGGCGGCGTTTGACGAAGGGGCGGCGCGCGCTCGCGGGTGCGAACTGCAGCTTGGGAATGCCTGTTGCAGCACTCGGCGACGCTGCCGACAAAACCGGCTGGGCGCTCGTGAGCATTGCTGGATGTGCTGTTGGACCGATTTGCGCAGCGGCTGGCTGGACCATGCGGCGCAGAGTGTTTACTTCAGCGTCTGAAAGCGGGCGATAAGTTCCCGCGGCGAGCGATTCGAGCGTGAGGTTGCCGATTTTTACGCGCTTGATTTTTTCCACGGGGTGGCCGGTCTGGAACAGGCGGTTGCGCAGCTGGTCGCGGCGAGCTTCGGAGAGTGTGACTTCGTACCACGGAGCGTCTTTGCCTTTGATGCGCGTGATGCGGGCGCCTGTCGATTGCGCTAGGCTTTCGATTTCTTCAAAGGTTAGAAGCGTTTTCAATTTCAGATTGTAGGTTTGCGGCAGGTGATGGGCTTTGAGCATCAGGTTCGCTAGTTCGCCGTCGTTGGTGAGGAAAACGAGGCCGAAGGAGTGATATTCCAGGCGGCCTACGGGAAAGACGCGCTGCGCGACGCCGTGGAGCATATCGGCGAGGGAGCGGCGCCCTTCGGGGTCAATCATGGTGGAGACTACTTCGGGCGGTTTATTCAGCAGCAGATAGACGCGCTCGGTTTCGGGGCGCAGGAGTTTGCCCTGGACTTTGATGTGATCGTTGGATTCGTCGGCTTTGCTGCCAAGTTCGGTGATGGTTTGGCCGTTCACGGTGACTAGGCCGGATTTGATGAGTTCTTCGGCGTGGCGGCGGGAGGCGATGCCGGCGCGCGCAATAATTTTCTGTAGTCGTTCGAGCATGGGAAGGCTGAGCGGCTCCGTGGTGCTTGTATAGCTTAACGGAAAAAGCGTCTCAGCGCGAATGAGGAACCGCAGCAACAGCTGTGTCGCACCTACGGCGCTCCGGATTTTCTTCGTGAGTTTTCCCGCCGCTTCCGAGCTGGGCTAGCTTATGCCGCGCCTACGGCGCTGGTGCGACGGCTTGCGTCGGATAAAGAGCCGGCGAGACGCCGGCTCGATCGACGGCAACGGCTGTCCGGTCCCGCGTTGCAGGACTGGCCGCTACAGATGCAACACCAACCGCAGGGTTAAAGGCGCCCGCGTGAAGGCGGCCGCTACAAAGGCAAATTCAAAGGCGCGCTAGGTTTCCGAGTCGGAGGATTGACTGGCAGAGCCGGCGGAGGCGGCAGCGGCGCGGGATTTGTCGCTGTCTTCGGGCGTCGTATGGGATGTGGCTTCGGATTCGGCAGCGGTAGAGATATCTTGAGCGGCCGCGACTGCGGATTCGCCGACTGCGATTCCGGCTCCGGTGGCGACTTCTACTTCGACAACTTCCGCGTCGACAATTTCTGAGCCGATTGCGGCGGATTCTTCTGGCTCGGCTTCGGCTATGCCTTCGTCGGAACCGAGGGCGGCTTGGGCGAGGGCTTCGAATTCTTTCAGGCTGGGGAGCTCGTCGAGATCGGAAAGGCCGAAGCGCATCATGAATTGTTTGGAGGTGCGATAGAGGATAGGGCGGCCGATGACTTCTTTGCGGCCAGCGGTGGTGATCAGGCGCTTTTCGAGGAGGGTTTTAATCACGCCGCCTACGTGGACGCCGCGGATTTCATTTATTTCGGGAACGGTGACTGGTTGTTTGTAGGCGATGACCGCTAGAGTTTCCAGCGCGGGCATAGTAAGGCGCAGCGGCGGTTGCAGGCTCTTGATAAATTTGCGGACTACGTCGTGATGCTGGGCTTTGGTGTAGAACTTCCAGCCGCCGGCGACTTTGCGGACTTCGATGCCGCGGTCGTCGGTCTGGTAGGCGGCGGTGAGTTGTTCGAGCGCGGCGCGGGCTTCGGGTTTTTCGATGCCGAGGGCTTTGGAGATTTGGTCGAGCGTGGCGGGCTCGTCGGCGGCATAGATGATGGCTTCTAGTGAGGATTGGATTTCTTGTGGCGTCATTTGGTTTTTTGCCTCTTTGCGTTTGTCGGTCGTGCTTACGGCGGGCACGGCATGCCGTGCCCCTACGGCCTAGAAATTGTTTGAATGCAAAACATCTTGCAGCAAAACCACAAATCCGGCCTCAGGGGCTGAAGCCCCAAGGATAGAGCGCGATTTACGTCGGGGCTAAAGCCCCGCCCTTCCCTACTCCGCAATCCGACGGATCGACGTGTCACAGGTATTGCTCCTCGATTTGTGACAGGGCGTCGGGGCCGGCGAAGACTGCATCGAACATTTTGTGTTTGCGCAGGCGGATGTCTTCGAAGAGGTCGGATTGCACTAGCAGGACGGCTTGCATGCGGACCATTTCGAGGACGGCTAGCAGCGCGACGATCATGGCGTTGCGCGTTTCGCAGGTTTCGAAAAATTCGATTAGGGAGACGGGATCGTCGGTGACGATCAGGCGCTGGCGCAGGCGGTCCATCATCTGCGCGATGGAGACGGTATCGTGGCGCAGGCCGAATTGCGGGACTTCCTTGCGGCGTTCGAGAACTTGTTGGAATGTTTTGACGAGATCAACTAGCGAGACGACTAGCTCGCCTTGGACTTCGTCGCCGCCGTAGAGGGACTTATCGGGATGCGACCAGACGTTCGCTTCGACCTGTTGCTTCTGGTAGAGGAGCTGCGCGGCGTTTTTGAATTTTTCGTGTTCTAGTAGGCGGTGGACTAGTTCATCGCGCGGATCTTGTTCTTCGGCGGCCAGGAGCGGGTCCACTGGCAGGAGCATTTTGGATTTGATGTGGATTAGCGTAGCGGCCATGTAGATGAAATCGGCGGAGACGTCTATGTCTAATTTTTCGAGTTGGTGGAGGTAGTCGAGATATTGCTCGGTGATTTTGGCGATAGGGATATTGTGGATGTCCATCTCCTGCTTGCGGATTAGATCGAGCAGGAGATCGAGCGGTCCTTCGTACGATGGTAGATTGATGCGATAGGGTGATGCCATTCTAAGAGTTATGCTCCTGTGGAACGGGCTTCAGCCCGTTCGCACTTCATTGCACTGGACGCGGATTGACGGGTGTGATGTTGAACTTGCCGCCGGAGTTATTCACCGACACAAGGTCGCCCGCTTCGATCCGCAGCATGCCCGCAAGCCAGTCTTTGATTTCAATAACCAGGAACCCGCCCTTTACTTCTGAAATTCCGCGAGAACATTCAACAAACTCATCACCACCGGCCGCGAGCGAAATCCGCTAGACGAGGATTCCGTCCACTTTCTCTACGGGTCCTTGAAGTGATGCAGGTTCATCCATCGGTGTAAGGTTTACGTCCCCTGCTCGCGCGCTTCGTCCCATTGGAAGATCGCGTTGCGGACGCGGTTCATGGTTTTGCGCGCGACCTTCTGGGCTTGCTTCGAACCGGTGTCGAGGATATCCCAAACTTGCTGTGGATTGGCCTCAAATTGTTTGCGGCGTGCCTGGATAGGCTCGATCCACTTCACCAGGCCTTCGGCCATTTCTTTTTTGCAGTCCACGCAGCCGATGGCGGCGGAGCGGCAGTCGCGGTCAATGCGGGCTACCGTGTCGGGCGGCGAAAATAATTTGTGATAGGCGAAGACCGGGCAGATTTCCGGGCGGCCGGGGTCGGTGCGGCGGACGCGTTGGGGGTCGGTGAGCATGTGCTTCAAGACCTTGTTACGAATCTCCTCAGGCGAGTCGGTAAGCCATATTGCATTGCCGTACGATTTCGCCATGCGGCGGCCGTCGAGACCGGGAAGGCGGGGGGTTTCGGTGGGGATGTAGGCTGGCTCGCGCAGTATGGAATTCATCTTGAAGTATTTCGCGAATTCGCCGACTTCGCGCACGAAGTTATCCCAGCCAATTTGGGAAGCCCTCCACTTGAATGCCCACGGGTTCTTCGCGAGCGTTTCCTCGGCAGGAAGGGCCGCGTCCACCAGCGAAGGAGGAAGCTCCACTAATTGTTTTAGCTTTTTCAGAGCGTCGTGATACCCAGCCAAATCCTTTTTCACTTCAAATCCGAAATGCGTGTTGAATCTGCGCACAACTTCGCGAGTTAGTTCGACGTGCGGAGCTTGATCTTCGCCGACTGGAACGAGCAAGTCTTGTTTCGGCTCGCCGTACATTACGATGTCGGCGGATTGGAGGAGGGGGTAGCCCAGGAAGCCGTAGGTGCCCAGGTCGCGGCCTCTCAGGTTTTCAATTTGTTCTTTGTAGGTGGGGACGCGCTCTAGCCAACTTAGCGGGGTGGTCATGGAGAGGAGGACGTGGAGTTCGGCGTGTTCGAGAACTTGGGATTGCACGAAGAGGGTGGATTTTTCTGGGTCGAGGCCTACGGCCAGCCAGTCCATGGCAACTTGCAGGGTGTTTTCGGCGATGGAGGAGGTGTCTTCGTAGTGCGTGGTTAGGGCGTGCCAGTCGGCTACGAAGAAGTAGCAATCGTATTCTTGCTGGAGTTTTAGCCAGTTGGAGAGGGCGCCGAAGAAATGGCCCAGGTGGAGGCGGCCGGTGGGGCGCATGCCGCTGAGGACTCGTTTCGGTTTCGTCATGCTTTCGCGGTTCCGATGCGAAGGCGGTTGCCGTCCGGGTCGCGCAGCTCGATTTCGTGCGCCCAGGGCTTCTCGCCGACTTTCACTTGAAAATCTTTGGCGATTGGTAAGACGTCCTGGACCCACAGATAGACGAGGGTGTCCGGACGCGCGTCTCCTTTATGTTCGGAAAGAAACATGCGCACCGCACCTCGGGCGATGGAGACGAAGGCGGGAAGGTGCGGCTCGAAGCGGCGTTCCCATTCTTTTTGGAAGCCGAGGCGTTGGTACCACGCCGCGGAGTTCGCGGCATCGGCGACGTGCAGGATGGGGATGACTTGTTCGTTCATTGGTTCAAGCTCCTAGGAATTCTGCGTGACGAAGATGCCACCTAGTCAACGGCGCCCGCCTGAGGGCGGCCGATACAAATTCAAAGGCAACAGCGAAGGCTGGCGGTCTGAAGACCGCCGCTACAAGGTCAAAGGCGATCGCAACACCTGTGCTCCAGCAGCTGAAGCCGCACTCGCTTGGCCGCGATCATGTCGTGGCTAAAGCCACGACCTCCAAAGATTCGACCCGCCGCTACGAATTCAAAACCGACATTTCCGCTCAGTGGCGCAGCAGATCGCGAGCTATTACCAGGCGCTGCATTTCGCTGGTGCCTTCGTAGATTGTCAGGACGCGGGCGTCGCGATAGTAGCGCTCGACATCCGTTTCGCGCGAATAGCCGCTGCTGCCGTGGACTTGGACGGCCTTGTAGGCTACGCGGTTAGCCATTTCGCTTGCGTAGAGTTTGGCGCGAGAGGCGTGCGAGCCGCGCGGGCGGCTTGCGGTATCGCGGCCTTCGGCCCGGCTTGATTGTGTAGCGCCCACTTCCCTGCCTCGTGTCTCTTTGTCGCGCAATTCTTTATCTCGTTGCCACGCTGCGAAGTGCGTTAGGGCGCGGGCGGCGGAGACTTCTGTTTCCATGTCGGCCAGCATCCATTGGATGGCTTGATATTCGGCGATCGGGTGGCCGAAGGTTTTTCTTTGCTTGGCGTAGCGCGTTGCGGCTTCTAGCGCCCCTTGGCCTACGCCCACGGATTGGGCTGCGATGCCGATGCGGCCGCCATCGAGCGATTCCAGAGCGATTCTTAGGCCTTGGCCCTCTTCGCCCAAGCGATTTTCGGCTGGGACGCTGCAATCTTGCAGCGAAATTTCCGCGGAGCGCGAAAGGCGCAGGCCCATTTTATCTTCGTAGCGGCTAATGCGGAAGCCAGGAAAATCGGGCTCGACCAAAAAGGCGGTGACGCCGCGGCTGCCTGCGGCGGGATTGGTTTTCGCGAAGACGATGTAGAGGCCGGAGACGCCGCCGTTGGTGACCCAGGCTTTCGTGCCGTTCAAGATGTAGTGTTCGCCATCGCGGACGGCGCGGGTTTGGACACCGGCGGCGTCGGAACCGGCTTGCGGTTCGGTGAGGCAGAAGGCGCCGAGAATTTCGCCACGGGCGAGGCGGGGGAGATATTTTTTCTTTTGTTGATCGGTGCCGGATTTCCAGAGCGGGACGGCGACGACCGAATTCGTGACGCTTAGGGCTACGGCGGTGGAGGCGTCCACGCGGGCTACCTCTTCCAGCATCAGAGCGTAGCTGACGGTGTCTGTGCCGGCGCCGCCCCATTCTTCGGGGACTAACATACCGCAGCAGCCTAGGTCGCCTAGTTTTTTGAGTTGGTCGGCGGGAAATTTTTCGGCGCGCTCGTATTCACGGAGGATCGGACGCATTTCCGTTTCCATGAATTGGCGGACGGTGTCGCGGATGAGAATTTGGTCGCTGCTGAGTGAAAAATCCATCGAGAAGTGTACGAGCGATGCTAGCACACTGTGGAGGGCAAAGGCACCACTGATGAAGGTGGATAAACACTGACATACGCAGTGCTGAACGCGAGCGAAGTGAAAGGCGAAGAGAGATCCTTCGTCGCTTAGCTCCTCAGGATGAGCGGCGCGCGGATTTTCGAGGGCGCCAGTTATTCGACGTCGTTTTTCTTTTGGAGTTCGGGGGGTTTTAGGCGCTCGCTTAGTTTTGATTTTTTGCCGGCTTTTACTTCGACCGTCTGGGTTTTTGTTATCAGGCCTTTAGATTCGAAGACTACGGTGTAGTGGCCGGGCTTCAGGTCATCGAAGCTGTAGGCGCCGGTGCCGTCGGTGGAACCGTTAGTGGCTTCTTTGGTGCTGAGATTGGTCAGGGTGACTTGCGCGCCGGCTAGCGGAGCGCCTTGATGATCGGAGACGTTGCCGGAGATGGAGCCGGTGTCGGATTGGGCGTGCGCGCGTGCTGGCGGTGGGGCGGTTGCTTGCGCTGGTGCGGCTGGCGCGACAATTAAGAAAGAAATCGCGATGATGCAGGTTGCTATTGGCGTGAGACCGAGAAAGCGTTTATTGCGTGGCATGGTGCCCCCTGAAAAATTAGGATGCTGCGGTGGAGTCGTCCGGGTTGCTTCGAAACTATTGAAATCCATCCATAAACATCCATCCTCAATGGAAACTCAAGGCTTCAGGGGCTAAAGCCCCTTTCGTCCGCGTGACGTTACGGCGGGGCTGAAGCCCCGCCCTTCCGTCCAACCATTTTCCGCGTGGCTGAGGCCCAGCGCTTCCGTGCAGCAATGTGTCGGGTTGCTTCGAGACATTTAGAGTTTCAGAAGCTCGCGCAGCCGTTTGGTTTGGGCGCGCGAGACGGGAATTTCGCTGGCGCGCTTGTCGTTCATTTTCAGCATGTAGCTGGACTTGAACCAGGGGACGACTTCCTTGATGTGATTGATGTTGACGAGGTAAGAGCGGTGCGCGCGCCAGAAGCGATCGGCGTCGAGAGAGGCAGAAAGCTCCTCGATAGTGCGGTAGTTGGAGACGCCTTCGAAATCGCGGGTGAAAATTGTGATGGTGCCGTCCTGGATCGAGGAATAGATCATGTCGTCGGCGTCTACCAGGAACATACGTTCTTGGGCTTTTACCAGGAGCTTTACGGGTTGCGCGGATTTGGCGGACGCGGCGGAAGGCAGTGTGAGCTGGCCCATTAAGGTTTCGAGGCGTTCTACGGGCGAGGTGTGGGCGTCCACCATTTTCTTGGCGCGTTGCAGGGCTTTGGCGATGCGGGCTTTGTCGAACGGCTTGAGGACGTAATCTACCGCGTTCACGTCGAAAGCTTGAATGGCGTAGTTGTCGAAGGCGGTGGCGAAGACGATTTGCGGGACGCGGAGCTTGCGTTCGAGAAGCTTTTTGATTACGCCGAAACCGTCGAGGCCGGGCATCTGGACGTCCAGGAAGACCAGGTCGGGCTCGTGTTCTTTGATCAGGGTGACCGCTTCGAGGCCGTTCTTGCCCAGGGCTACTACGTTTACCTCTGGAAAGCCCTTCAGTAAGTAGAGGAGTTCGTCGCGGGCTGGGCGCTCGTCGTCGACGATGACTGTGTTTATGGGCATGGGGTTTGTTTGCCGGAAGCAGTATATGCAACGGGGATACGGGCGGCAAGAAATCAGGCGAGGTGGCGCGGACGCTGAATCGAGTGTACCTCAGAGACGCAATGGGAGCAGAGAAAGACAGAAAATTTAACACAGAGAAGACGGAGGAAAATCGGAGGGCCCAGAGACGGCAACGGCAAGCTCTTGCAGGCCGAAGCTGCGTTAGTATGTTTGTCGAGTTTGGAGTTACAGGAGCGATTGTGGCGAAGAAAAATGCTACTGCGAAGGTGTTGAGCAGCGAGTTGGTTTTGCATACGCGGGTGTTTGATGTGCAGCGCGAGAAAGTGATCGAGCCGAGCGGGGTGGAGGCTACGCGGGACATTATTGTGCATCCGGGATCAGTGGTGGTTCTGCCGGTATTGCCTGACGGAGGCATTGTGCTGATCCGGCAGTACCGGCACAGCGTGCGGCAGTATTTGTGGGAGTTGGTGGCGGGGCGCCGGGACGGGAATGAGAGTTTTGTGGCGGGGGCGCGACGGGAGCTGCGGGAAGAGACGGGATACACGGCGGGGAGGATGCAGCAGTTGCTTGACCTTTTTCCTAGTCCAGGGTTTTTGCGGGAAAACATGGTGATTTTCTTGGCTGCTGGATTGAAGAAAGGTGCGGCGAATCCGGAGCCGGACGAGAAGATCACACAGATGATTGTGACGTTGCGTGAAGCGGAGAAGTGGATACGGAGCGGGAAAATTCGCGATGGGAAGACGGTGGCGGGGATTTTGTATTATGCGAAATATTTTGCGAAGAAGAAATGAGTGGACTGTGGTGTGAATCAAACCAGGCAAGCCTCGCCTAGGTCGTTCTGTGGCTGGGCACCGATCTTCGACGAAAGCGGCGGCAAGCCGCCGCACTCCAAAATGGGCTTGGCGGCGCTCGGTTGGAGACGACCGACAACGGCGCTCGGGCCGGCCGTGAGGAATGCCAATCGGGAGATTGGCGTTCGCGGGCGTGGGCTGTACTTCCGTTCAATGGGTGATTGAGCACCCCAGATTGGTTGTAAACCTTCAGTTCCCTTCCTTGCTGCTAGGCTGGGATTTCGGCGTTTATTGGTGCGGTATCGCGGCATAGGAGCATGGCTTATGGCTGATTCGAAACTGTTGGGAAAACTTTACAAGATATTGAGTTGGAGCAGTTTGGCGGCTTTGATTTTGACGGTTGTGCTGGTGTTGCACAAATCGCCGGCGCCGAATATTCCGTTTGATCCTGGTGCGGCGGCGCGCGCCGAGCAGAAGTTCGCGGCGGCGGATCAGGCTAAGGCTTCGGGGCAACCGGGGCAGGTGGCCTTGGACCGCAGCGAATTGAATTCGTATCTGGCGCAGAGTTTGCAGACGGAAGCCGCGGCTCCTGGTGGGACTTCGACCGGAGTTTCTGGCGGTGGTTCGGGCGCCGCGCCTGTTGTGCCGGCGGCGGATGGCGGCGGAAATGCGGCGAATGATCCTGGCGCGGCTTTGGCGGCTGGGGATCCGCAGTCGCTCGCGGATGTGCAGTCTTCGGTGAAGGATGTGAAGGTGGATATGGTGGGCGATCTGGTGAAGGCATATGTGATTTTTGATTTTCATGGGAAGGATATTTCGTTGGAATTGGACGGGCATTTGAGCGCGGAGAACGGGATGCTGAAATTTGAGCCGGTGGGCGGGAAATTGGGGTCGTTGCCTCTGCCGCAGTCCACTTTGAATGCGGCGGTGGAGAAAATGATGGCTTCGCCGGAGAATCGGGATAAGTTGCGTTTGCCGGTGGATATTAGCGATATCAAGATTGTGGATGGGCAGGCGGTGATTCAGTACAAGCAGTAATGAGTGGGTTAGGGAAAGTCAAAAGACTTAACACAGAGTGCAGTGGAACCGCGGAGGAAAATCTGAGACGGCAACGGCGTTTCACCGCACAGACGCTGCGTACGCAGAGAAAATCAAAGACGAGAGAGAGCCTTCGCTGCCTCTCAGGATGACGGCGCGCGCTTTGCAACTGTGACGCGATTTAAAACGCCAATCGGGAGATTGGCGTTCCCAAGGGGTGGCGCTCTCGGCCGACTGGCGCTATAGATTTGTGCGATCGTGGATGGCGCGGGCTGTGGCTTGGGCTTGGACGGCTACTTGGGGTGACATGCCATTAGCGCCGCGGACGAACGCGTTTACGTAGGGTAAATCTTCTCGGCGGCCGGTGAGGAACAGAGCGCGCAGGGCTTCCCAAGCCATGCTTTCGTTGGGGGCTAGGGCCAGGATCGGTTGGCCGGCGGAGACCGTGGCGCCGTCTTTCACCAGCCAGTGATCTACCGTTCCGGGTACGTTCGCGCGAACCTCGTCGCTCTTGGCTGCAGCCTTTCCTGCTGCACCACTCTTCCCCGCTGCGTCAGCACTTCCTGTCAGTTCGATGTGAGCTACCAGCGTGCCGGGATTTACGATGTCTCCGGGCCTCAGGCGCGTTGCTAGCACGCCTGATTGCGGGGCGCTCATCACGTAGGGTTGGAGCATGGATACGATCTGGACGTGGCCGGAATCGTCTTGAAAGCGGACGAGCGAGAGCGCGGCGTTGCGTTGGACCATGGGGTTGGGATCGTTCAGCATCGGTAACAGGGCTTGGTGAAATTCCGGCGCGGTGTTGTCCTGGCCCATTACCCAGGCGTCGGTGACGCGGATTTCGTCGATCGGATCTTTCGAGAGTGCGACCATTTGCGGATACCACTTGCGTACGGAAGTGTCGCCGCGTTCGATGCGAGTTTCGAACTGCGAGAGGACGTGCTGGATTTCGCGCGGGTGGGAACGGTCGGCGAGAGCTTTCGCGATTTGCGCGTCGGTGATGGGGCGGCCGAACCAGGTGGCGTTCCAGAACAAGAACGGCATCACTACGAAGGAGAGCGTGAGGACTACGATGCCTAGCGCCCAGCGTCCACCGAACGATTTCGTCGGCTTGGCTGCGTCGTCCATGGGAGCGGAAGTTAGAGCAGATGAATTCATTTGTTGCTGTTGCGCGCGGGCCGAACAGAGGTGTAAATCATTTTGTGGGCGGCTCGCCCGGGGTTGATGAAGGCGTGGCTGGCGCGGGTTTCGGCGTCGGCGCGGCTTGCGTTGCGGCTGGAGCGTTTACCGCGGCTGCAGGAGCTGCGGGAGGTTTTGGCGGTGCCGCAGTTGCAGCAGGAGTAGCGGCAGTTGCTGCAGGCTTCGCGGGCGGTGCTGCTGCTTTCGCTGGAACCGTTGTTGCGGGCGCGGGCTTCAGGAACGGAATCAGGCCGGCTTGCCAGAGCATGTGGGCGAACATAAGGCTGAAAATGCCGCCGATCATCAACGCGATTAGGAGCAGCATGATGCCGTCAATGCCGCTGGTTATCAGGCCGCTGGTGATGTCCCAGACGATTCCCCAAAGGCAGATCAGGATTGCCGCGCTACAGAGTGCACCGATTTCGATGCGGTGCGCTTTGGACGTCATGACCACGCCTCCTGTTGTGGCCGCGGCGGTCATCGGGAGACTTTGTCCAGAATCATCCAGCCGAGGAGCAGCGGAATATGCGCGACGGTGGCGTGCATCAGCCACTTCGCGCGAAGGTTGGTGCGCAGGCGACTCGCCCAGTAGGAGATCAGCAATAGCAGTAGTCCCAGGATGAGAGCGCCGTAGAAATAATTGATGCCTGCCATGCCGAGGACGGCGGGCAGCAGACTCACCGGAATCAAGATCGCGGCGGTGGCGATGATCAAGCGGAAGGTGCGGTCGCCGGAGCGGTCAACCACGGGGAGCATCAGGATGCCGGCGCGGCCGTAGTCTTCGCGGTACATCCAGGCGATGGCCATGAAGTGCGGGAACTGCCAGAAAAATAAAATCGCGAAGAGAATCCAGGCGCCGGCTGCTAGCGAGCCGCTGGCAGCGGCCCAGCCGATCAACGGCGGCAGCGCGCCAGGAATGGCGCCTACAGCGGTGGCGAGCGTGGTGCGCGTCTTCAGCGGAGTGTACGCGCCGAGATAGGAGACGCTGGTGGCGAGGGCTATAAATGCCGCAAGGCCGTTTACTGCGAGCGCGAGCCAGATGGTGCCGGCGATTATGGTGGCGACGCCAAAGAGCAGAGCTTCTTTTGGCTGCAAGATTCCCAAAGGCAGCGGGCGCGACGCGGTGCGTCGCATGACGCTGTCCATGTGGCGTTCGACGTATTGATTGAGCGCGGCGGTGCCACCGGCTACCAGCAGGGTGCCGCAGAGGGTGTTCAACAGGCGCGCCCATTCCATGGGGCCGGTGCTGCCGAGGTAAAAGCCGGCGACGGTAGTGATGACGACGAGGAAGGTGACGTCCGGCTTAGTTAGGACGACGTAGGCCCAAGGCTTTTCGTACGCGGAGATAGCTTCGGCACGGCCGTTGCTGCTCATGGCGTAATGTCCGTTGTTGGCGTGGCACCAATCGTGTTCATGTTGTTGCTCATGCGCGGGAGCCTTCAGTGTGCGAGCCCGCGACTTTGGTTGCGGCGGAGACTGTAGCATTTCCATGAATCGCGCGGAAGGCCGAAAGCGCCAGGACTACGCTGGCTGCCAGGGTGAGCGCGCCTACCAGGACGTGGGCTACCGTGAGGATCACGTACGTGGTGGTGGGTTGCTGGGCTTTAATTTCCTGCACTACTGCCCAGTATGCGGCGATTCCCAGCAGGAATTGCGTGCCGATGAAGGATGCCAAGAGGATGCCCCAGCGACGGAGGTGCGCGACAGTGCCGAAGCGGACGCGGACGGTGCGGCTGGTCCAAATCGCCAGGAACAGCACGACGAATGCGCCGATGATGTGCGGGAGGATCTGGAATGCTCCGTGGCGGAAGCCTGCGCCTAGGATTAATTGCACGAAGATTGCGCCTGCAGTGATGGCTGAGAGCGTGCGGAGCGGTGGTGTGGCTGAGTCGTCGAGTTTGGAAGGGGCGCTGTTCCACCATCGGCTGGTGAAGAGGCTCAGGCTCACCACCGTGACGAAGAAAATTTGCGCGAGGATCGCGTGAATGGTCGCGGTGAGCGCTGGATTGTGGAAGAGGACGCGCATGCCGCCTAGAACCGCTTGGGCGATTACCAGAATTAGCGCGGTGAAGCCCAGATTGCGCAGGAAACGAGAACCGCTGCGGGCTAGCAGCATGGCTAGAACTAACGTGAGGATTGCAACGGTTCCGGCCATCAGGCGATGCGCGTATTCGTAGCGGATACCGCCTACTAGCGGCGGAATGATTTTTCCGTAGGCTAGAGGCCAATCGGGGACGGAGTCGGCTGCGTCGTTGCTGGTGACTAGGGCGCCGGCCATCAGGAGCAGGACCGTGCAGGCGGAGGTGGCGAAGGCGAAACGGTGGAGGCCTGGGGTGAGTTTCGATTCGTTGTTCGCGGGTTCCGGCATTTTTTTAGAAAAGTACCCTAACACATTTGGAGCCGTAATTCATGTGGCGCGCGCCTCTGCAAATTGCGTCGGGGCGGGTCTCAGACCCGCCCCTACAGGCATTTGATGCCTCGACTAGTCCGCTGGTGGCGCTGCTGGTGCAGCGGCATTGAATTTAAATTGGACCGTCTTCGATTCCTTGGGGCCTATGGTTACGGTCTGGTCTTGAGTGCCGAACTTTTCCTGCCACGCTTCAATGGTATAGGTGCCCGGAGGGAGGTTCTTCAGTTCAAAGGAGCCGTCCTTCTCGGTGATGGCGTAGTAGGGATTCTTGAAGACGAAAATGTAGCTCTTCATCCAGGGGTGGACGTTGCACTTCACCGGGATGGCCAGCTCGGGGCGCGCGAAGGAATCGTCGATGGGTGAGGTGCCGGGAGCTTGCGACTTGTTCCACTCGCGATTGTCCTTCGGCATTGGGTGAATGTTGTGCGTGGTCTGGTCGTCGTTCTTTACTTCAAACGTTTGACCGGTCATCACGGCGACGATGTGCGGGGAGTACATGCAGCCTTTTTGCGCAAGCGGCACGGCGTCTTTGGGAGTGTCGAAGACGTAATCGCCGAGGCCGTCCTTTACGAAGATCACGACGTTACCCAGGTCGCCTTTGTCGTCCGTTACGACCGTGGGCGGTACGACTGGGCCTGAATTCGCCTTCTGGCAATACGGCTCGGCGCTCATGTTGATGGGTTTTTCGGGAGCGGCTTTGCCGTCGAGAGTTACTTTTCCGGCGACGGAGCCGGTGGTGGTGGCGTCCACCGTTTTTCCTGCAGGCGCGGCGGGGGTCGCAGGCTGCTCGGTAGTTGTACTTTCTTTATTGCCGCATCCGGTGATGGCAAGGGCGAGGATGGCGGTTAGGGCGAGATGAAAACTTCTGTTACTCATGTTGAAAAATTCCTCCTTAGCGGAACTGCATATTCTAACAAGATCGGGTACCGATGGTGCGCGAATTCTGGTGCGAGACTGAGCGCGTTTGTTAGCGGCGGTGCGAAAGGCAACGGCAAACCGAGAGCAACGGCTGCCCGGTCCCAAAAGGCGGGACCGGCCGCTACAAATTCAAGGGCAACGTCCCTTTCGTGACAGGTTTCTCGCACAGCCAGCAGTGGCTGTGCCACGAAAGAAAACGTCAACGGAGCCCGGCTGAAGCTGGCCGCTACAAAGGCACCAGCAACGTCAAAGGCGCCCGCCTAAAAAACAGGCGGCCACTGGCCTTCGATCCCGCACTGCGGGATCTCAGGATGAATCGCACTGTGGCGCGATTCGCAAATTCAACGGCAACTACGGGACCCGGTGATGCCTACTCGTTCGCAAGCTGGGGCGCAGCAAGCAGCGCCCCTACCCACTACAAACCAAAATCCAAAAGAGCCGGCGCGGGACGCCGGCGCTAAGAATTACTTTCCGCCGGACTGCTTCCCTGCTGCGCTGTTGCTGGCTGATGGCGTGCGGCCCAGCAGGGCGGCTTGCTCTTGGGGCGTTAGCGTGAACATGTAACGCACCAGCAGGTCGGCCTGGTCGCCGTGATATTGCTGCATGGCGCCGGGCGTCGGGCCCGCGAATACCCAGATGTCACCGTCCTTGCGGAAGAGGCCGGAAGGCATGGCGGTGCCGGGAATAATTTTCGCGGGATCGGTGATCCAGCGGGCGGTCCAGGCCGGTTGCAGGCGCTCGTGGGCCAGCAGGAAATTCGGCGCGGAAGCGTTCTTGTCGTGCGCTTCGTTGCCGGTCATGTGGCACTTCAAGCAAGGCGCGGCGGGACTGGTGAACAGGCCGCGAGCCATGGCGCGTTCGGCGTCGCTGAGCGGCTCGACCTTCGGCGGAATGAAGGGGTCGGGCTGAGCGGACATGGCTTCGAAAAACAACGTGAGCTTGCGGATCTCGTCATTCGAAAGCGAGAACGTGGGCATGCGCACTTGGAGATATTGGCGGACGCCGTTGCGATTGCTGTCGGTGGTGCTGAGCGCTGGATTGGCGAGAAATCCACGGAGCCATTCGGGATTGACGCGGGCGCCTTCGGTGGTGAGAACCGGAGGCAGATTGCCTTTCAGATCGCCCTGATACATCGGCAGGGTTTGCAGCACGGATTTCTGGCCGACGTCAATCTGATGGCAGCCGATGCAATTATATTTTGTGACAATCCACCAGCCGGCTTGAATGTATTTACGGCGATCGGCCGGCTTGTACATGTATTCGGGAGGCAGAGTGGGATCGGTGCTGCCCAGCAACATGGTGACGAGCGCCTGAACTTCGTCCTGCGATTGCAGGTTGGGCTTGGGCATGCGCAGGGCATCCATCGGATTCGCGTGATATTTTCCCTGGTCGTAGATTGCGGGATTTTCTAGTTTGTGTTCGAAGAAACCTTTGGGGTCGAACCAGGGCATTTGTTTGCCGTCGCGCAGGTAAGGCTTGCCATCGGGTTGCTCGCCGCGCTTGGCGTCCTCGGTCCAGAGGGCGAAATCGAGGCGCTCGATGGGCTTGCTGCCTTCGTTCGTGAGCTCAGTGCCTATCCGGCCTTCGTCTTCCATGCCGCTGATTTCGTGGCATCCGGCGCAGCCGTAGTGGCGGACGAGGTCTTTGCCTTTGGCGGCTAGCTGTGGATCGTCCATGTAATCGGCGGCGGCGTAGGTGGCGTCGGCGTGCTTTTGCGTGATCAGGAAGCTCGCGATATCGCGCGAATCGGCGTCAGAGAGGCGCAGGCTGGGCATGATGGTCGGCTGCTGGACGAGGAGCTCGTGGCCGTCGTTCGGGCAGCGCGAGTGATCGAGATCGAAAACGTAGGGAAGATTATGCTTGGCGTAATCTTCCGGCCCGAGATCCTTTTTCTCGTAGGGGCAGTAGGGGCGCGTGCGCTGGCGCGGATTGTGTACCCAGCGGACCAGATAATCGTAATTTTCTTTTTCGCCGATGCGACTGAGGTTCGCGGCGAACGTGCCGCCGACGGCGTTTGCGCCTTCACCGATCGCGTGACAGGCGAGGCAGCCGCGTTCTTCGAGGAGTTCCTTGCCATGCGCTGAGTTTGCGGGCGCTTGTTTTTCGAGCGCGGGACCGGGAAGCGAATCCTGCCAGATGAATGCGGAGATGGCCTGGATTTCGTCTTGCGACATGCGGAACTGCGGCATTTTTGTAGTGGGGCGGAATTCCGTGGTGTGGCCGATCCAGTAAGGGATCCATTCCTTGCGCAGTTTCTGGCGGGCTTCTTTCAGGTCCGGGCCGACTTTCTTTATTTCTTGCAGAAGATCATGGCTGCGTTGCTCGAGCGATTCGGTGGTGGCATCCATGCGTGAGATGTCCACGGTGAGGTTCGTGGCTTGCGCGTAGAAGGCTTCGGCGGCGGCGTTGCTTGGAGCGGTGTCGCCGAGTTTCTGCAGGCGCGGAATCTCCAGCAGGTCGTCGGATTTGGATTTCGCGAGCGAGAGGATTTGCTGGCGCGCGTTGACTAGCTGTTCGTCTTGATTATCAAAACCCTGGAAGCGGTGGCAGCCGATGCAGCCCTTTTGACGATAGAGCTGCTTGCCCTGGTTGAGGACGGGCGCGTGTTCGGTGACCATGTCGGCCGAGTGGCACTGCTGGCAACCGGCGTTGTAATTTTCGGGATAGTAGAGCGGATAGAGCCAGTGCTCGTAGCGGCCGTGCCCGCGCTCGACGGAATTGACAGCGCGGCCATTGCCGCCGTGACAGGGCGAGCAGCCGAATTTTTCCAGGGGATGCGTCTGCAGAAGTAGGCCGTCTGGATGGCTGGTGTAGGGTGCGTCTTTGCTTTTGGCCATGCCGAGGTCGGCTTTGGTGAGCGTGACCTGCGACGGAACGTAACGCGTTTCCGTGCCCACGTGGCAGGATTGGCAGCGATCGACGAGGCCTGCGCCGCCCAGATTATTTAGAGACGCGCCTGGGGGATTTACGTTGATCTGAATGATGCGCTCATCGAAATCGCGCATGGAGTGCTGCAGAAGCTCGAGCGAGGTGGAACTGAGTCCGGGCAAATGTTCGGAGGCGTATTGGTTTAGCTCGTCGCGGGCTTCTTTCGCGGGCTTGTCCACATCGCCGCGCTGGGCCACGAGTGCGGCGCGCTGAGCGATGATGCCGGTGAAAACGTCGTTGAGTTCGTCGCCGGTGAAGGGTTTGTCTTTTTGAATTCTGCCATCGCCTAGCGGCCAATCGACCTTCCAAACGCTGGCGCGGCCGGCTAGCAGATCTTTTTTGCGCGCTTCCTTTGTAGACCTGTCTGCATCAGGGACAATTTCGTATTGGTAGACGAGCGAGCCGATTTTGCCACGGGCGTCTTTGAAGGCGTCGCCTAGAGCAGCGCGTTGGTCATCGAGGAGCGCGATTTGCTTGGCGATTTGCTCATCTTGGGTTTTGGCGGTTTTTTCGGCGGCGTCTACTTTGGCGAGCAGTGCTTTGTAGTCGGCTGAGGCGTACACCGCGTCTTCGTTTTTCTTTTCGTCTTTGACTGCCTTCGCGAGATACGTGGAATAGGCTTTGGCGAAGCGGCTTTGATATTCGCGCCAGGGTTGCAGGCCGTAGAATTCGACGTAGAACGACCAAGCTACCGTGAGCATCAGCAGAAGCGACGCGATCAAAAGCGGAAAGGCGAAAGAACGGCCCTTGATCGGATCGTCGGGGCCGAGCTCTGGAGAACGATCAGGCACCAAGGGCCTCCTGCGCGGGTAGCGGAATTTTCCCGGCCAAATTCTTTATCGCTCGACTGCTGTCGGTTGTAGGGGCGGGTCTTAGACCCGTCCCTACCAAAGTGCCTCGCGACGGTAGTCTGGGACCGGCCGGCACGGATGCGCGCTGTGGCGCAATCTCACCTACGCAGTTACGCGCGATTTTTATATGCTGAACCACGGCGTCACCCAGACGTAATGGATTGTGAAAACCAGGCGCAGCAGAATTTTTGCCGGCAGCGAAAACATGAAAATCAGGAACGTGTACATGGTGACGAGTTGCACCAGGCTCATGCGCTGGTAAATCTTGCGGCTGAATTCGGTGCGCATACAGATCCAGTGGACCAGCAGCGCCGCGACGATGAAGAACGCGATCAGCGGGAAGATTCCGAAGATCACGCGCGCCCAGATGGCACCCTGATCTTTCGTTGTGTGGAAAATGGCGGAGGTCCACGAGCCGTCAATACCGAAAACCTGGTCGAGGTTGCGGTTCACCGCGTAGTCCACGCGCTCAGCGTCCCAAGTTCTGCCGGGCCAGAACCACATCCATCCCGGGCCGCGGATGAACGTGCCGATCACGATCATCAGTACCCACAGCCCGACGAAACCGAACATGAACGTCCAAATGGAAAAGCGGCGCTGCTTGTAGGTGTAGTAGCCGTTGCCGAGCGGGTTTGCGTCAATGTAAGGGATGACCATGAGGCCGACGATTACGAGCGTGGGCATCACGACGCCCGCGATCCATGGATCGAAATAGACGAGCATTTCCTGCAGGCCCAGGAAATACCACGGGGCTTTTGCAGGATTCATGGTGACGTTCGGATTGGCCGGCTCTTCGAGAGGCGCGTTCAGCGTGAGCGACCAGACCATCAGCAGCACGGTGACGATTATTGCCACCAAAAATTCCATGCGCATCAGGTAGGGCCAGGTGTGAACCTCGCGGTCCCATTTGGGATCCCATTCTTGCGTCTTGCGGTATTTGGTTTTGGCGAGGTTGGCGTCGGATTCCAGGATGGCGATCAGTTTGTCGTTCTCGATGCCTTGTTTCAGGGCGTACCAGAGATAGAACGGAATCAGGAACAACATGGCCACGATGGGCACGTTGTCCGGCGCCGAGGCGATTTCCCAGAGCTGATGCCAGTCCATCTGCTAGGCTCCTACGTTCGATGCTCGATGCCAGGTTCGAATCAACAATAGACCAAAGCCTCCCCGGTGCCGAAAAGCGGACCGGCCGCTACAAAGTCAAAAGCGGGCGCAGCAAGCAGCGCCCCTACCAATTCAAAACCTAACCAAAAGCAACACCAACTGCAAAGAGTCGGTCCCGCTTTGCGGGACCGGCTCTACGGAATTATTTATCGTGCTGACTGATGCCGCTGGGCCGCAGGACTACCGGCCGCGGGTTGCGTTCTTCTTTGATTTCGCTTTCGAGCATTACTGGAGCTGGGCCGGAAATGCCGCCGTCTTTGCGGACGCGCCAGAAATGGACGCCTAGGAAAATTGAGACGATCAATGGGATCGCGATGCAGTGCCAGATGTAGGCGCGCAGCAGCGCGTTCGCGTCGACGATCGAGCCGCCTAGCAGCGCGAAGCGGACGTCGTTGTAAGGCGTCATGCCGAGCAGACCGCCCAGCGGGCCTTCGTGACCTAAGAATGGCGTGGCGCGGGCCATATTCGTGCCGACCGTGACGGCCCAGAATCCCAACTGATCATCCGGAAGCAAATATCCTGTGAAGCTGAGGAGCATGGTCAAGACCATCAGGAGCACGCCGACGCACCAATTGAATTCGCGCGGGCGCTTATAGGAGCCGGTCATGAACACACGGAACATGTGCAGCCAGACGGCGATGATCATCAGGTGCGCGGCCCAGCGGTGCATGTTGCGCAGGAGTTTGCCGAAAGGTACGTCGTTTTCTAGATAGAGAATGTCGCGGAACGCCTGCACTTTCGTCGGATGGTAATAAAACATCAGCAGGACGCCCGTGAAAGTGAGGACGATGAAGAGATAGAAAGTAATGCCGCCCATCCCCCAGGTGAAATTGTATTTGGTGGCGTCGCGATTGACTTTGGCGGGATGCAGGTGGAAGAAAACGTTGGAGAGGACACTGAGGGCGCGGTTGCGCGGCTCGTCGTCGTGCTTGACGCGAAACATGGAGCGATAGAGCTGGGTCTTCTCCGGCTCTTTCAGCCCGTCGACCTGCTGCTTGGTCTTTTCTTTCAGCGTTTCGCGCAGCGCGGCAGCGTCGGCCTGCACTTTTTCCAGGACGCTGGTTTTTTCTTTGCTGCCGCCGTTTTCTTCAGGCATTCGGTGTGACCCCTTCGGAACCGAAATCTACGTGGCCTGTGCCGCTCGAAGCTCTCTCATAAATACGCTACGTTGCCACGATCAAAAGGCTTGCCTTCAGGGGCTAAAGCCCCCTGCTTCCCTGAACCTGACGGCGGGGCTGAAGCCCCGCCCTTCCGAGTCGGCATCCGAGAGACTGCTTCTTCTTGCTGCTCTGTCAGCGTCAGACAATTTCCTACAGCGCGCGCGGTGTTACACGTTCAAAAAAGCTCCTGGGTCGTTGAAATGGTTTACGCCAGCGCGCGGGTCGTCCACGTAGAGCCGGCTGGTATCCACGGAAATTTTTCCCGTGGGGTCGAGCATTACGTTGGCGCGGTCCATGGGACGCGGCGCGGGACCTTCGAAATTCACACCTTCGCTGTCGTAGCCGCTGCCGTGGCAGGGACACTTGAATTTATTTTCCGCGGGTTTCCATTCGGGCGTACAGCCGAGGTGCGTGCAGCGAGCGTAGATGACGAACAGGCGATCGGGTTCGCGCACGACCCAAACGCGGTTGGTCATCAGATAGCGCTGGTCAATACCCAAGCTGAAATCTGCGGGGAAGCCGATATTGAAGACGGTGTTGGGTTCGTACAACGCGCGCGGGAAGAAAAAACGGAGGAACATCAGGAAGTTGACGCCGAGATACCCCCAAATGAGCGCCCAGACAATTCTACGGCGGCCAGTGTTGATGGCTTTTGCCGCGGCTTGCCCTTCCGGCGACTGGGATGCGACCGCTCCCGACGCGACAGGCGACGGTGCGGCTTGACCCGACTTCCCTTCCGGAATTTCTGCCATAGGCCCGTTAACTACTGTCACTGCCACGAAAATCTATGAGTCGAAAACTCCGCTATCAAGCGTTGCTAATCAACAAAGGGTTATATGATTTGCGAGTGGCTGTGTCAAGACTTTCTCGCCGAGGATTTTCTCTAGGTATTTTCTGCATGCAGAGCTCCATCGCCGTGGCACCCGGCGTCAGCTTGCGAGAGAGGCGACGCCGCTGCGCATGCCGACGGAGCGCAGCACCAGGTCGGCTAGCGCGCGAATGAGGAGCGGAGAATCATTCAGCGCGGGCATCATGCGGAATTCGGTTACACCTAGTGATTCCGCTTCTGCGCGGGCTTCGATATTAATTTCGTGTAGGGTTTCGATGTGTTCGGTCAAGAACGCGATGGGAATTACGAGCATGCGCTTGATCCCGCTGTGCGCCAACTGTTCGATCGTTGTGGTGAGCGAAGGTTGCAGCCATTTCTGCGGGCCTACTCTGCTCTGATAGCAGAGCACGTGAGGATTGGGCCAAGCGCCTAGGTCGCGGACCATTTGCACGGTCGCTTCGATCTGTTTCGGATAGGGATCGCCCTTTTCTACCAGGGTGAGAGGCAAACCGTGAGCGCTGAATACCAGATGGATATCGTCGGGCTGATCCCGGTCCGCCAAGACGCCGTTGATTCGCTCGACGATGGCCGCGATATAATCCGGATGATCGTAGAAATGATCTATGATTTTTACCGGTGTGGTTGGCTTGTACTGGCGATTCCATTCGTTGAGGCTGCTTCGGGTGGTCGCAAAAGAATAGTGCGGATAGAGCGGGAGCAGGACGAGTTCGTCGTAGGGCTCGCGGTTTAGTACGGCGACGGCCTCTGCGGTGTTGGGATGCCAGTAGCGCATGGCGACAATGGTGCGGGCGGAAATGTGCGGTCGCAGGGCGTCTTCTAGGGAGCGCGCTTGCTGCTCGGTGAGGCGGCGAATCGGCGAGCCGCCGCCGATTTCCATGTAGTGCTGGCCGACGACTTTCGAGCGCGTGGTGGAAATTAGCTTGGCGATGGCTTTGCGGGCGAGGAAGGCGCCGGGAAAATTGATGATGTCCGGATCGCAGAACAGATTGTAGAGAAATGGTTCGACCGCAACCTGGCTATCAGGGCCGCCGAGTTGAAACAGCACCACCGCGATTTTCTTTGGGCCGGCCATGTTGCACCTCTTGCCAATTCTTCTAGCGTTGTTGCAACTGCTGCTTGAGCCGCTCGATTTCTTCCCGCGTTTGGGTGATGCGGCGCGCGATGCTGAGTTCGTAAGCGAAAAATACGGCCCAGACCACCATCCACGCCGTAAACAGGAATTCGAAATTCTTCATTGTCCACCCTTTTGCAGCGCGGGGGTTGCCGCGCCTTCTGACGCGTCCAGGCCCCGCGATTCGATTTCAAATTTTAGTTCGGCGCAATCGTGGCGCAGCAGCTCCAGCCGGTAGCGATCTATCAGCACCAATATCATTACGCAAAAGACGGCCAAGAGGCAGAGCAGCAAAACTTTGCTCATGGTGGGGTCGAGGCCCGAACCTTGCCCGCCGGCGATCACAGGTTGAGGGTGTTGCGTGCGCCACAAACGATTCGCGAGGTAGACGAGGGGAATATCGAGAGACGCGAAAATCGCGAAAACGGCGGAGAGCGAGGCTTTCTTTTCGGGGTCTTCGACCAGGCCGCGAAGGAGCAGGTAGGCGATAAACAGCAGCCACAGGATAAATGTAGACGTCAGTTTCGCGTCCCAAGTCCACCAGATTCCCCACACGGGACGCGCCCAGAGCGGGCCGGTGATCAGGCCAATCGTGCAGCATAGGACGCCGACTTCGACGCCAGAGACCCCCAGCGCATCCCATTTGCGTTTGCCGGTGACGAGATAGGCGACGCTGGCGTAGAAGGCGACGAAGAAGGCGCAGAACATGGCGTTCCAGCTGGCGACGTGGAAATAAAAAATCCGCTGGATGGCGTGCATGGTGGCTTCGTCGGGCGCGATGAATAGAGCGGCGTAGCCTGCGCAGAGAATCAGCAGGGCTACTAGCGCGGTGATTGTGAATCGAGCCTTCATGGGTTACGGCCTTTTCCCTGTTCCTTGATGCCTGCGCAGGTTTTCACTTCGGCGCAGCATTCGCAACGGTTCATTCCGCCAAAAGATGATCGCACAAAAGCCAGGATGCGGTCAGAAACACAATATCAAATCCAGCGAGGAACGCGAACCAGGTGCGGTCGAGGGCCGGCGACTCGGCGAAGAGCGAGGCCGTCGATTCCACCGCGGCGATCAGCAGCGGCGTGAGCAAAGGAAGCAGGAGCAACGGGAGCAGCAGTTCGCGCATGCGGGCGTGAGCCGAGACAGCGGAGAAGACTGTGCCGGTGACGGTGAGCCCCAGGGTTCCAAGCACGAGGACGAGAATCAGGCGCCAGACGATGCCTGCGAGCGAGAGGTTGTAGAGCACGGCAAAGACCGGGACGAGGACGAGTTCGGCGAGCGACATGAAAATAAAATTGGCGAGAATTTTTCCCAGTAGGATTGCGAAACTGGAGATGGGAGCCATGCGCAGGGCGTCGAGAGTTTCGTTGTTTTGTTCGCGCGCGAAGGAGGGATTGAGCATCAGCGAGCCAGCGAACAGGATGGCGATCCATAGGAGGCCGGGGCCGTAGCGGCGGGATTCGGCAGCGGTGGGATCGAAGGCGAAGCTAAACAAAACCACGACGACGAGCGCAAAGATTACGGTGGCTGTGAGGAGTTCGCGCGTGCGGAATTCGAGGCGGAGTTCCTTGGCTAGGATGATTGCGGCGGCTTTGGCGGTGGTCAAGCTACTGCTCCGTCCGCAGCGCCGCGAGCAATGCGCGCGGATCGCCGGCGGAGCCGCTATCGTTGTCGACTCTTCCACCGGCTAGCGCCACCGCGCGCGTGGCGAGGTCCAGCGATTCGTTGCGCGCGTGCGTGCTCATCAGGACGGTGCAGCCATCGGATTTCAAGCGCGCGAGGCGGGCGCTGAACCAGGCGAGGCCGTGACGGTCGAGGCCGGCGGCTGGCTCGTCGAGTAGAATCACGCTTGGTCGATGCAGCAATGCGCGGGCGATGGCGAGGCGCTGGCGCATGCCGCGGGAGAAGGTGCGCACGAGGCTTCCGACGCGGGTGGCGAGCCCACAGTCATCGAGCGCGGTTGCGACTGTGTCGGCAATTTTGTCTAGTGCGTAGAGGCGCGCGAAAAGTGTGAGGTTTTCGGCGGCGGTTAGTTCGTCGTAGAGCAGGGTGCTGTGCCCGACCAATCCGATAGCGTGCTTGGGCCTGACAAAAAGTGCTTGCGCGCCTACGCGCTGACTGATAACCGCAGGACCATTCGTAAACAGCACGGCGCCCCGCGTGGGATTCATGAGCAGGGCGGCCATGCGCAGGAGCGTGGTCTTCCCCGCACCATTTGGTCCCAGAAGCGCGACAAATTCACCGGCGCGGATTTCGAGGGAGACTCCGCGCAGTGCGGCTAGCGAGCCGAAACGTTTTTCGACGTTGTGGAACGATACGCCGATGGACGCGGGCGTGGCAGGCGTTTGCGTCGCGAGCGCGGGCAATGCGTTGCGCCTAGCCTCGCACCAGGTCGCGGAGAGCTTTTTCGACGCGGGCACGTTCGCGGGTGTAGTCCTCTTCGCTGATGGTGCCGGCCTGGCGGCGCAATTCGAGGCGGAAAATATTATTTTTGAGGTCGTCGAGGCTGCCTTGGACCTGGTTGTCAACATCGGCCATGGTTTCCACCGCGCCGCGCGAGGGATTTGGCGAGGACGGCGTGATTGCGGCCGCGGGCGCTGGCGCAGCCGCTGTTGCGTAGGTTGCGGCCGGTTGCGCCGAACGCGCTGCGGATTTTTTCGCGAGGCGCGGAGTCGGAACGTCGGCTTCGGTGACCCATGCGCCATCGGCAGTGCCAGCCGGTTGCGGACGCAGCCAGAGATACGCGAAACCCAGGATGAAGATGGAAACGAATCCACCGGTGAGAATCCACTTGAGGCTGTCGAGACGCGCGGGGATCGTCGTGGCGCTGGCTGACGGCGCATCGGCCGAGCCCACGTCAGCGCGCGAATTCAGGGAGGGATTTTGCGAATCGTCTGCGCTCGCAGCGCCGGATGCTCCAGCGGGGCCACCGCCGCCTTGCGACGCGGACGGCATGGGTGCAGTGCCGGAGACGCTTATTTCGACGGGCGCGTTCGCGGCCACGCTGTCGCGCGTGTAGACGTTGAATCCCTGGTCCTGTCCTGCGGCGGTGATGCCGACGCCGGAAATTTGTACAGTCGGCGGAGCGGCGATGATGAGGTGCTCGCTGGAGTACGGCGACGTGTTTCGCAGCGTTACGTGATTGCCTGCGTACGGCACCTTGTAGGAGAGGCGTACGCCGCTTTCGCCGGGCCGGAACGGAAAGGCGATCGCCATTTTGTTTTTGCCTTTGTCAATCGTGCCTTGCACCACCGGCATGCCGGACGCGCCCCACGCGGAGGCTTGATTAAAATCGGCGCCGTCGGGAAGCGTGAAATCGAACGAGCCATCTGCGCGATAGAACGCCAGCGGGGGCTGCGTTTTATTCGCGATCATGTATTCTTCGCCGACCATCAGGTCCGCGCCGTTCGGCTGAAGGATCACGGCGTGATTGGCGACGTTGAATGATTTGGGATCGCTCGTGGGTTCGAAGACTTCGATGTCCGCGGACATTTTTCCTGGCGTGATGGGCTCGTGGTAATTCACCCCTTTGTATACGACGCGCACCAGCATAGGGCCGGTTCCGAGCTGAGGATTATCGAAGTGGAAGTGGCCCTGCGCGTCGGTCTTGGTGTTGGCGACGGGCTGCATGCCGCCTTGCAGTTGAATGAGGATCACGTCCGCGCCTGCGGCGACTTGGCCAGTGGTGCCGTTTTTTACGGTGCCGTTGAGAGTGCCCGCTGATGCGGTGGTCGCGGCGGCTGCAACGGCGAGGAACAGCAGCACGAGCGTTGTGGCGCTGCTGCGGCGGGCGATCTTTGGGCTGGCGTGAATGCGGGCGAAGCGGTGATTCATGATTGGCGCACCTTTTCCGCGGCGGTCAGCCGGGTGGAGGTCTGGCGCGTGGCGGGCGTGGGAGCACCGCCGGTTAGTTGGTCCATGTCTGATAGGACGCGCGCGGCTTCTACCTCCAGCGATTGCTTGATTTCTTCGTAATCCTGCTCTGAAAATTTTCCGGAGCGGAATTCGAAGCGCAGATCGCGCAGATTTTCGTAGATTGCGTCCCGGCGTTCCATCAGTTGGTCGAGTTTGGTGCGATGCGGCGCGTGGTCGGACGCGTCGGGCTTGACACCGAAAACGAAATATATCATCAGGGCGGCGAGCAGGGCGCAGGCTACGGCGATGTCCACGCTACTCATCGTGCTCACGTCCTGGTTCCCTGCCGGCTTCGCGTTGCGCACGGGCGAGGAACTCGGCGTTCACTTGCGGACCGCCGGCTGGGGCCAGAGTGGCTTTGTGGCGCCAGCGGCGGACTACTTCCCAGACGAGCACCAGCGCGATGAGCGGCACTGCGATGGGCATGATCCAAGCGAGCAGATCGAAACCTTTTTTCGGTGGCTCGACCAGGACTGTGGGGCCGTATTGTTCGACCATCGCTTGGAGGATCTGGTCGTCGGATTCACCGCGAGTCACGTGCGCGTCGAGGTCTTTCTGCATGCCGCGGGCGGTTTCACACGGGCCAGAGAACGTGCCGCCAGGGTGATTGCAGAGGCCGGCGGAATCTTCGCAGCCGCCGCACATGCAGAGGACACGTTTGCTGAGGGCTTTGGCGCGGGGAGTTTCTTGGGCGCTTGCGGGCGACATCGCGCTCAACGCTAGGATGGTGGCCAGAGCTACGGCTCGAACCGAGAACCTTACCACCGAGGACACAGGGAAACGGCATTGAGGACACAGAGACTTCTGTAGCTCGCGTTCATTGGTGCGCGAATCAGGGCTCTCAATCATGGCCTTCCACTCTGCGGGCTACTGCGCCGATCGCGGGAGTGGCTTCGGCGATCGCGTCGGCCCAGGATCTTTCTGTGGCGGGGCGCAAGACTAATGCGGTGCGCCGGTTTGGCAGCAGCGCAAGACCGGTACCGAGCACTACTACGATTCCGCCGAACCAAATCCATTTAATCAGGGGTAGCAAGTAGGCGTGAATCACCGGCTTGCCGCTTTCCGGGCTGCGGCCTGCGTACACGACGTACAAATCGCGCAGGGGCGAGGATTGAATCGCGACCATGGTTTCGGTCACTTGGCTGGCGTGGAACAAGCGGCGCTCGGGGAACAACATCATGTCTGACTTTCCGTTCTTGAATACTTCCAGCGTGGCGCGGTCGGATTCGAAGTTGGCGTTATCCAAGTGATCGAAATTCTGGCACAAGACCGTGTACGGGCCGATGCGCAGCGATTCGCCGACGGCCATCTCCTTTTGCAGGTCTTTGTTGAAAGGAGTGCCGGCGATACCGATGAAAACCAGGACCATGCCCAAATGGATGACGTAGCCGCCGTAGCGACGAGTGTTACGCATGGTCAGCTCACCCGTGGCGGTGAAAAAATTCGTGCCGTCACGTGAGGCGATGACGCGCGCGCCGCGGAAAAATTCCGATCCGATCGTCAGCGTAACAAAGACGCCGAGAATCAGGCACAGCAGCGAATAAATATCGCGGAAGCCGAAAATGAATCCGATGATTCCGGCGAGGATTCCGCCGCCGAATGGCCACGCGAAATTACGCTTCAAGGCGTCGAAGGACGTCTTGCGCCAGGCGAGCAGCGGGCCGACGCCCGTGAGCAGCAGAAGGAAAAGCGCGATCGGGACGTTTACTTTATTAAAGAAAGGCGCGCCGACGCTGATTTTGCTGCCCTGCACCCATTCGGAAAGCACCGGGAACAGCGTGCCCCACAGCACCGCGAAGCACGCGGCGAGAAGGATGAGATTGTTGAACAGGAAACTGGATTCGCGGGAGACCAGCGAATCGAGTTGGTTGTCGCTGCGCAGGTAATCGCGATTTTTCCAGTACGCGGCGAAGCAGACGACAAAAGTAATGATCAGGAATCCGACAAACCAGCTGCCGATGGAAGATTGCGCGAACGCGTGCACAGAGCTGACGACGCCGGAGCGCGTGAGCATGGTGCCGAGGATGCAGAGCATGAACGTCGTAAAGACCAGCCAAACGTTCCAAACTTTCATCATGCCGCGCTTTTCCTGCATCATCACGGAATGCAGAAACGCGGTGCCGGTGATCCACGGGAGGAGCGATGCGTTTTCCACCGGGTCCCACGCCCAGTAGCCACCCCAGCCTAGCATTGCGTAGGCCCAGTGCGCGCCGAGCAGGATGCCGATGCTTTGGAAGCACCAGGCGATCATGGTCCAGCGGCGGGTGATGTGAATCCATTTCTCGCCGGGGTAGCGGCCGAGCAGCGCCGCCAGAGCAAACGCGAACGGGACGGAGAATCCGGTGTAGCCAAGATAGAGCATCGGCGGATGAATAACCATCTCGGGATATTGCAGCAGCGGAGTTAGTCCATGGCCCTCGGACATTTTCGCAAGACGCATGACGCCCGCGCCGTCGGGTCCGGCCAGCACGCGAAAAGGAGTAGCTACGAAATTATTGAGCGTGAGGAAAAAAGTCTGCACGCCAGCCAGCACGACGCCGACGTAGGGCATCAGTTCCGGATGGCGTTTCCGATTCAGAAACAGGACTAAGAACGCGTAGATGGAAAGCAGCCAGGACCAGAAAAGCAGTGAGCCTTCCTGGCCGGCCCACAGCGCGGCAAATTTATAGAAGCCAGGGAGCGCGCGATTGCTGTGCTCGACGACGTACACGATCGAAAAATCATTGGTGAAGAAAAAATATTCCAGACAGCCGACGGCGACCGTCACCAGGACGAATACGGCCATGCCGGCGTTGCGCGCACTTTTGGTGAGCAGCGTGCGCCGCGTGAGGATACCTGCTATTCCCGCAAGGACCGCGTAAACTGCGGCCAAGAAAGCGAGCAGCAGTGCAAATGAACCTAAAATATCCACGGATTCTCCGGCGATGCTTTCTCAGTTATCCAGAACACGAATACCAAATTGCATTCCGGCAAACTAAAGACGCGGCTTCAGGGGGCCAAAGCCCCTGATTTTGCGGCGATCGACGGAGGGGTCCTTCGATCCTGCCACTGGCAAGATCTCAGGATAAACTGAAAGCCCCGCCCGTCCGAATCACGCATCCATGAGATGCCTTCAGGAGACTTAATTTCCTGAAGGTCGCGCACCGGCGCCCGTCGAAGTTTGCCCTGGCTGCGGCGCGGCCGAAGTGCCCACCGGAGCTGCTTCGTATTTGGAGGCGCACTTGGCCTGGACTTGCTCGGCCTCGAAATGATTATCTGGCAGCATCTTGCCTTCCACCAGGGCTTGCGCGCCGTCTTTGAATGTGTCGGGCAGCGGATCGCGTCCAACGTAGCTTATCGGGAGATCCCTGCCCTGCTCCGTCAGCACAAAATCCACGCGGCCGGCCACGCGAGCGATCGAGCCTGCGCGCACGTTTCCAGAGACGCGCATGCGTTGGTGCAGCGACGCGCCTTGCAGCGTGGAAAGCTCCGTGATCGTGTGGTAATAGGTCTTGCTTTGCGTGAAGCCGACGTAGGCCAGGGCCAGCAGCGTCGCGACGATAATTCCCGAGCCGATTAGGAATTTATGCCGAGCATTCATGTGAAGGCACCATCCTACGCCTGAATGAAACAGAGGGATTCTAACATAACGCGTGTGCGCGGCCGAAAGGCTATTCACCACATCGAGTTGGGCGGAGCCCCGTGGATTCGAAGTATCTCCGTGGCGGTGGAATTCAAAGCCACCACGGGTGAACGCAGATGAACACTGATGAACACAGATAAGGCACATCGGAGATGAATCCTAACGAAAGAGCCGAGGTGAGCGCGGTTCGGTGGGGCTGGACTGGGCGCCACAAAGTCAAAGGCGCCCGCCGCAAAAGCAGGCGGCCGCTACAACGTCAAAACCTTGGCGGCGCAGGATCATTTGCCACGGCGGTAGCCGGTGGTGGCACAGGCTACCGCCGCGGTGGAGTGGTTGATGCGAAGGCGATACCTCAGAAGCGGAACGAAACACCTACGTAGGGCTCGGCCAGGTTGGTTTTGGCGTTAGTGACCTGCGTAGGAACCGAAAAGTCAGCGGCGGTATAGACGAGCCCGCGGTATCCGGCCTGCACGCTGAAACGGTTGGTGAGTCTGTAGGCGACCCCGCCGCCATAGAGCAGCACTGGGCGATTTTGGCTTACCGCGGGGCCGGTGGAACCGGCGAAGACCGGAGAAAAGAACAATGCGCCCGTGCCGGCTTCGACGAACGGGTGGAAGCGAGCGTCGCGATCTACGCCGAAAGTGAACATATAGGCAAGGGTGGCTTCCTGAACGCGCGCTTGCGTGACCGTGCCGGTATTATAGACCTGCGAAAAAAGCGTGTTGCCGTAGTTTGCTTCGACCGCGCTCCAGCGATTGAAATGATAACGATAGTTGACCAGGAACCCGCCGGAATCAGTGGCGGTGTCCATGACACCGAAACCATTCGCTTGCTTCTGAAAGTTTCCGGTGAAGTTCGCGGACACTTCTGAACTGCCATTCTGCGCGAGCGCGGGCAGGGACAGCAGAGCCAGCGCCGTTACGAGCAGACCTGTCTTGATTCGCATTTCTCAATGCCTCCGTTGTTTTTTTGAGCAGGCCTCTCCGCGCGCCGGCACACCCGTGGCGATAAAGGTCCACGCATTTTTTGTTTTGAGAGCTATCGGCTGACTACCAACGTGACTGAGTCCGCGAGGTCAACCGCAATCGCGTGAACACTGAGGAGCTCCAGTGCCTTGGACGGCACGGACGCGAGGCGGGTTGCACGATTTGCCTGAAACGACGGAAAATTATTTACAAAGTTTTGGAACTTTTTGCGCGGTGAGTGCAGCGCGCAACGTGGCAATTTTTGCGAGCGCGGCGGTAGTTGCGGCACGGCGTTTCGCTTACGTCAGCTGTGGTGGGCCAGGGCTTTGGTCAGGCGATCGCCTAGGGCGGCGCCGAATTCGGCGTGATGCCGTGGGTCGCTGTTGCTCCGATCGTCGAATGGCGCGCCATCGAGCAGTATCAAGCGGTCAGCCCAGGAGTTGCTTTGGAACAGCGCGATGAGCGGTTGCAATGCTTGCGAAATTGGCGCGACGAATTTTGGTTTGTAGGAAGTGTTCACGCGCAGCAGGACTCTGGGGGCGAGTTTGCTGACGGCTGCGGCGAGCTGTTCGGACGATTCGATCGGACATTCGACGGCATAGGCAAGATAAAGGCCGCGGCGCTGAAATTCGGTCCAGACTGGTTCTTCCTCCGTTGTGTCGTGAGGCTTGCGGCCGACGGATTTCGCGATTTCGTCGAAGAACATTTGCGACGCGACCGAACGCTTGACGAAGCCTGCGGCGCGGTAGAAATCGTCTGCGGGCGTGGCCATGGGGGCGGCATCGAGTAAAAGTACCTGGATGTGGATCGGGCGGAAGCGCGTGGCTAATTCGAGGCGCTCGATGCGGCGGCGGATGTGGGCTTCGTCAACCTGAGCGCCGCAGCCATCACAAATTGGCATTCACAATTCTCCGTTATGTGGAATGGCCAATCGCAAGGATGACACGGGGCGCGTGCGCGGTGCAAGGTGCGTAGATTTTCCCGCCCAGGGTGGCGGAGGAGATAGAGGAAGCATAGGAAGTGGAGGAAAACCGGTGCGGTAGGCTGCGCTGTTGGCGCGGACTAGCGGTTGAACTTTTCGTTTTGGTTGCTGCTCTTGTTGTCGGACTTTGCGATTTCTGGCGTCGGGTCAACAGAGGGCGCGCTCGGATTGTTTTGCGCGGCGGCGCCCAGTTTGCTACGCAGGCAGCCGACCAGTTCGGGAGCCATCTCGGAAATGTTCATGCCGTCGGACACCAGAAATTTGCAGCTTAGGATGGGACGCGCCTGATCGTCATCGGAAAGCTGGCAGCTTACTTTGCAATACTGGCATTCCTGGTTCCAGCAGAAACGGCCATAGGGGATGGTTTCCGGGCTGATGAATTGGAACGCGCGCAGCAGCGAATTTCTTTCCGGGACAAGGAACGTCTTCCCCAGAATGGTGATTTCAACCAGTTTTTCGTAAGGCCGAAAAATCTCGTCCATAAGCGGTGTGCTCGCGTCTGCCATTGGAGTCGTTTCCCCGCTATTGAAACTAAAGCACGACGGGGCCGAGGGCAATCGAAACACAGCCGTGACGTGTTCAATGCTCCAATGGGGAAGGTATTACGAAGCAGCTATTTTTCCGCGCTGTGTAGGCGAATTCTAGGCGTTGGGCGCGCGTTCGGGGACCAGCACGACGAGCGTATAGGCGCCCAGCGCGATGCCGAGCGGACCGTTGGTCAATCCGAAGAAGGCTGCGACCAGGCCCAGGGTTCTGGCCGACGTGCCACTGGACATCAGGCCGAGACCAGCGATTATTGATACCACGCCGGCGACGATTCCGAGAATGATCGCAAAAATGAGAAAACCGTGGAATAGGTCCATCAACGTGAACGGATTGGGCACGCGGGTGAGCAGCGCGCCCCACATGAGGGTGAGCGTGCCGTTGTAGAGAAAGAGTCCGAGAGCGCCGACGAGGCGTAGGACACCATACAGCACCCACAAAATTCCAAGATTTCGCATCGATACCTCCGAAAGCGCCGCTAAAACGACCAACAATCGAATAGGACTACAAGGGACGCGGGGTGTCAAGGAGCGTGCGGATACAAATTCAAACCCACGTCAACGGCTGCCCGGTCCCGCTTTGCGGGACCGGCCACTACAGAGCAAACACCTTGGCGCGCAGGTATTTTCACCTGGCGCGTTATGCCATTTCAGTTAGGCGTCGCGATTTGCTCGTATGCGCGAGCGGCGTGCCCGGGCAACAGTATGACAAGCGTGTAAACGCCAATCGCAGTCCCAAACGGAATGCTGATCACGCAAATGAATGCCGCTACGATGGCCAGTACGCGCGCGGTGCGCTTGCGTTGCAGCAGCGCGGCCCCCGCGAAGATTCCCAGAATTCCTGTAGCGACGCCGTAGATCGCAGTGAGCGCGTAGAACACGTGCATGAAACGAAAAATTGGAAAAGGAAAGGGAATGTTACTGTGCGAGAAAGCATCCTGCATCGCAGGGAGAAAGTAGTGGCTGAATGCCAGCGTCCAGGCCGCCATCACGATGTGAAAAATGCTGTACACGAGCCAGAGGATGCCCAAGACTCGAACGTGATTGCTGAGGACCTGCACGGGGTCTGGGACGATGAATTGCGGTGTATTCGCTGGTCCAGGCACTGCGTTGCCGCAGGATTTGCAGAAGCGCGCGCCTTCGTCGAGTGCGCTTCCGCAGTGTTGGCAGAACATCGGATTTCTCCGTCGGAAAATCTGGCGCGGGCTTGCTAACTCATATCACAGAATTTCGATCTAGGCGAAGAATTGGCCCATGCGGCGGAATTTTTCGTAGCGTTGGTCCACGATCTGGCGCGCAGAAAGGTGCGACAGCTCACCGAGCGCGCGGGTGAGGAAGGGATCGAGCATTTTCGCAGCGGCTTCGGGATCGTTGTGCGCGCCGCCGTCCGGCTCCGGAACAATTTCGTCGATTAATTTCATCTCCAGCAAATCCGGCGCGGTAATCTTCAAGGCTTCGGCGGCGATTTCCGCTTTGGTAGAATCGCGCCACATGATGGAAGCGCAGCCTTCCGGGGAGATCACCGAGTACACGGAATTTTCCAGCATGTACACGCGGTCGCCGACGGCGATCGCCAGTGCGCCACCCGAACCGCCTTCGCCAGTGATGGTGATGACAATGGGCACAGGCAAGCGTGACATCTCCCGCAAATTGTGCGCAATCGCTTCGGCTTGGCCGCGCTCTTCCGCATCCACGCCGGGATATGCGCCGGGCGTATCCACGAAGACGATGACGGGACGGCCGAATTTCGCCGCCAGGTGTATGGCGCGTAGAGCCTTGCGGTAGCCTTCCGGCTTGGCTTGCCCGAAATTGCGCGCGAGGCGCTGCTTGGTGTCGCGGCCCTTTTGGCTACCGACAATCATCACGGGCTGGCCGTGAAATTTGGCCATGCCGGTGATCAGCGCGGGATCGTCGGCGAAATTGCGGTCACCGTGAATTTCGGAAAAGTTCTCGAAGAGGAGGCGGATGTAATCGTCGGTGTAAGGGCGCTGCGGGTGGCGGGCGAGCAGCAGGCGCTGCCATGCGCCCAGGTGGATGTAGAACTCGCGCTTGAGCTCGTCCACCTCCTTGCGGATGCGCTCGATCTCGCCGGACTGTTCTCCGGTGGGGGCGCTGAGGCGGCTCAGGTCGGCGACGTCGCGCTCGAGCGCGTCGATGGCGCGCTGTTTCAGTTTGTCTATTTCACCCGGCGTGGGAGCAGCGGCGGATTTCAGTGCAGCCGGTTGCGGAGCTACTGGCGGTGTTGTGCCGGCCCTCAAGGTTGTTGCGATGGGTCTGGTGGCTGACAGCACCGGCTTCGCTGGATTCAACGCAGCGAGCTTTGCGGCGGCCGCTTCGCGTGCTGCGCGGCGGGCTTTCTTGATCGCCCGGAATTTCTTCATGCGTTCTTTGCGCTCGCGGCGTTTGCGCAGCTTCTCGGCGAGAATCTGGCGCTTGCTCACTGGATCTCCATTGCTCAATTCGCTTCCCTCTTGGAGCGTTGGGAAATTTACGCTTCGGGGCTACAGCGCGACGTTGCCAGCCAAGCCATTTTACTTTACCGCAGGCGTCCTACTGCACCAGCGCTACTGAATCCGTGCCGCAGATTTCGCGCACGCGTTCGACCAGTTCGCGATCGGCAAGAACCGCGCTACCTGCGTCGAGCGTTGCGGCGCTGCCGTCGTCCTTGATTAGCTCAAACGATACGCGGCAGCGGCCGGGACGGCTGGAAAACAGTGCTTTCAATTGGTCGAGCGCGCCGGTGTTCACGGTGCTGAGATCCATGCGCACACGCAGCAGGCTCGGCGGGCGATCCGCCAATTGATCGAGCAAGCGCGCATCCGCAACGATCAGGCGCGTGCCGACATCTTCCACCGCCACGCGGCCCTTTACCAGCAGCGGCGTATTGGATTTGAGAATCGTTTCCAGTTTGCCGAAGGCCTCCGGAAAGACCAGAGCTTCGATCACTCCGGTGCGATCCTGCAGCGTCAAGATGGCCCAGCGGGCGCCGCGACGAGAGCGCATGGGGCGAATCTGCACGATGATGCCGGCGACCACGAGATCCTCATTGTTCTTGCGGCTTTCCATCGTGGCCAACTCCGCGGCATTCAAGTCTTTCAGGCGGCCGGCATATTTATCGAGTGGGTGGCCGGAAATGTAAAAGCCCAGAACCGAATATTCTCCAGCGAGTTGCTGTTCTTCGGACCAGTCATCGCATTCGGGCAGTTCGGATCCCTGCCCCGGCTGGCTGTTGTGAAGTGCATTTGGACCGGCGAGAAACAGGCCGCCCTGCCCTACCGTTTTTTCCTGATGCTTTTTCTGGCCGCGCGAGATGGCTTGATCAATCGCCGCGAAGAGGCGTCCGCGCGAGCCGCCGGTGCAATCGAGGGCGCCGGCTTTCACGAGGCTTTCGAGAACGCGCTTGTTGAGGAACTTGGGTTCGATGGCCTCGCTGAACTCGAAGAGCGTGCGGAAACGGCCAGCCGTACCGCGCGCTTCGCAGATGGCCTTGGCGGTGTTCTCGCCGACATTCTTGATAGCGGCGAGGCCGAAGCGAATGTCGTCGCCGACCGGTGTGAAGTACAGGCCGCTCTCGTGCACGTCGGGAGGAAGGACGCGGATACCCATGCCGCGCGCTTCATTGATGTACTTCACCACTTTCTCGGTGTTGCCTGCCTCGGAGCTGAGCATGGAGGCCATAAATTCCACCGGGTAGTGGACTTTCAGATACGCGGTCTGGTACGCGAGCAGCGCATACGCGCAGGCGTGCGCTTTGGGAAAACCGTAGAGGCCGAACTCTTCCATCAGATCGAATATCTTGGTGGCTTTTTTCGCGGGAACTTTGCCAACGGCGCAACCAGCCAGGAATTTCTCGCGTTGCGCCGCCATCACGTCCGCTTTTTTCTTGCCCATCGCACTGCGCAGGATGTCGGCATCGCCCAGTGAGTATCCAGCCAGGCGGTTGGCGATCTTCATTACCTGCTCTTGAAAGACGATGACGCCCCAAGTCTCTGAAAGAATTTCTTCGAGCTCTGGCAGATCATAGGTCACTTTTTTCTTGCCCTGTTTGCGCGCAATGAATTCGTCAATCATGCCGCCCTGGATGGGGCCGGGACGATACAGAGCGTTGAGCGCGGTCAAGTCCTCGATTTGCGTGGGCTGGTAGCGCTTGAGGATGTCGCGCATGCCGTGCGATTCAAATTGGAAGATGCCGGTGGTGTCGCCGCGCGCGAAGAGAGCGTAGGTGGGCGCATCATCGAGCGGCAGAGTGGTGAGGTCCAGGTCAATGCCGCGGTTTTGTTTGATCATGCGCACGGAGTCGTCGAGGATGGTGAGCGTGGTGAGCCCGAGGAAATCCATTTTCAGCAGGCCGATGCGACCGAGCGCGTTCATGTCGTACTGCGTAGTGATTTCATCCTTGTTCGACTTGTACAGCGGGACGATTTCTGTCAGCGGGCGCGGCGAGATCACTACGCCCGCAGCGTGGGTGGAGGCGTGGCGCGCGAGGCCTTCCAGGCGCAGCGCCACTTCGATCAGTTCCTTTACCTGGCCTTCCTTGCGCGCTGCTTCCAGTTGCGGCGATTGCTTTAATGCGTCGTCCAGGGAAATGTTGAGCGTGGTGGGAATCATTTTCGCGAGGCGGTCCACGTCGCCATAGGGCATGTCCAGTGCGCGGCCGGCGTCTTTCAACACGGCTTTCGCGGCCATGGTGCCGAAGGTGATGATTTGCGCGACGCTTTCGGCGCCATATTTTTTGCGGACGTATTCGATGACTTCGCCGCGGCGGCGCATGCAGAAATCAATATCAATATCCGGCATGGAGATGCGCTCGGGATTCAGGAAGCGTTCGAAGAGGAGTTCGTATTGCATGGGGTCCACGTCGGTGATGCGCAGCGAGTAGCTCACGAGGCTGCCTGCGGCGGAACCGCGGCCGGGGCCTACGGGGACACCTTGCGTGCGCGCGTAATGAATAAAATCCCAGACGATCAGGAAGTAACCGGCGAAGCGCATCTTCTTGATCATTTCGATTTCGGCGGTCAGGCGGGCTTCGTAGTCCGTGAGCGGATGACGCAGGCGGCCTTCTTTCGTGAGGCGCTCGATTTGCGGGGCGCGGGAGGCGAAGCCGTCGCGTACCACTCGCTCGAAATACGAATCCGTGGTGTGGCCTTCGGGAACTCTGAATTCAGGGAAGGGATTGCTGACGCGCTGGATTTTCACGTTGCAGCGCTCGGCGATGGCCACCGTGCGCGTCACCGCCTCCGGCAGCTCGCGGAACACGTGCGCCATTTCTTCGGCCGTCTTGAAATAGAATTGGTCGGTGGCAAATTTCATGCGCTGGGTGTCGCTCATGGTTTTGCCGGTCTGGATGCACATCAGGACTTCTTGCGCGTGCGAATCCGCCTGCGTGAGGTAGTGGCAATCGTTGGTAGCAACCAGCGGGATGCCGGATTCTTTCGACAGTCGCACCAGGTCGCGATTGACGCGCACGTCCTGTTCGAGACCCTGATCCTGCGCTTCGAGGAAGAAATTCCCTTTGCCGAAAATATCGCGCAGACGGTAGGCGCTCTTCTGCGCCTGGTCGTATTTTTCAGAGAGCAGTGCGTCGGCTACTTCGCCGCGTAGGCAAGCGGAGAGAGCGATGAGGCCTTCGCTGTGTTTGGCGAGCAATTCGTGATCCACGCGGGGTTTGTAATAGAAGCCGTCGATATATCCGGTGGAAACCAGCTTGATGAGGTTTTGATAACCCTTTTCGTTTTCGCAAAGCAGGACCAGGTGATTGGAGCGCTCGGCGCCGGTGCCGCGATTTTTGTGATTGTCCGGCGCGACGTACATTTCGCAGCCGATGATAGGTTTTACGCCGTGCGTAGTCGCCTGGTGATAGAAATTCGCAGCGGCAAAAAGATTGCCGTGGTCGGTTACAGCAACTGCAGGCATGCCGCGGCGCGCTGCTTCGGCTGTAAGTTCGCCGATTTCACAAGCGCCGTCCAGAAGGGAGTAATCCGTGTGCAGATGAAGGTGAACAAAGTTCGAGGCATCCATGCGAAGTTCATTCTAAACCAGCTTGATGCTGGGTGTAACAGCAATCTGAGGGTGTAAGAATCTCCGCGCGGATGCGGAGCTCGGATTTGGCTTTGCGCCAAAAGCAGTTCCCTGTCTGCGTCCGCGCCCGGGAAACTGCGGCGGGAGAGATCCTTCGAACGGCTGGAGGCAAAGGCGCCGGTCTCCCATCGCAAGATCACTCAGGGCAGGCAGGATGACGATGCTCGTCGCATCGTTAGCGGCGCGATTTTTTCGCTGAGCGAGCCTTCGATTTCTTTCCGGCACGCTCGGCTTTATCATCATGCTCCGCTTTGTCGTGTTTGGCCTGAGCCCTTGCGCCGATTGCTGCCGCTGCGGATTGCCCTGGCTTCCCTGCTGCAGCAGATGCTTTTCCCGCGGGCGTGGATTTGCCGTCGCTTGCCGCAGCGGGGGCTGCCTTGGCGCCTGCCGCTGATCGCTTGGATTTGTCGTTCGGCTTGGCTTCCGCGTGCGGCGCAGCTTCCGGCGCGCCTTTGCGCTTCTTTTTTTCCTTTTCAGGCTTTTTGATTTCGTCCTTGATCCCGGCAAGGTTCTTCAGAATTTTCGTGCGGTCTTCGGGAGTCTTGCCCTTGCCGCGCAATTGCAATTCGAAGAATTGTTCGACGATCTTGTCGAATTTGGGTCCGCGTTCGACGCCCAGCGCTTCGAGCTCCCCGGCCGGCGACGCCATGCGCAGCGGGCGCCACTTCTGCAGATAATTGCGAATCTTGGAAAGCGCGCGCGGATTGGGCATTTCCACTTCAATGAACGCGAGAGTCTCCGCGGGCAAAGATGCCAGATAATAGTAGGCGTCCTTTGCGGCATTGGTCTTGGCGCTCTTCAATACTTTCACGACTTTCTGCGTTTCGGGAACCAGTTCCGCGGCTTCTTCGATTTCGGCGGCTCTGAATTCCATGTGGCGTAAGGCTGCGGCGGCTTCGCGCGATTTCAGCCGGCCCAGAGTATAATAGGCCACGGCCAGATGCAGCCGCGGCCGCAATCCCGCGCTGTAAAGATTGAAGCGCACGCGCGCCAGCTTATTGAGACTGTCGTAATCCGGCTTTCTTTTTTGCAGCGAGGCGTGAATCAACGCGAGCATGTCGTGTGATTCCCAAAGTTTCAGAGTGGCGACGGGATTTTCTTCACGCGCCAGTGCGCGCATTTCGTGGCCGAGTTCGGCGCCTTCGATGCGGTCGGTGACGCCGCGTTCGATGGCCAAGTCAAACCACTCTTGCGTGCGCGGGTCCATTTTGAATCCCATGCGCGCGGCGTATCGCAGAATGCGCATCAGGCGGATTGGCTGGTTCGTGAAAGCGTGAATCGAAAGAGCGCGGACTTCCTGTTTTTCCAAATCCGCGAGACCGTTCATCGGATCGAGCAGCAAGCCGCGCGATTGCGTGTTCAGCGATATGGCGATCGCGTTGATGCCAAAATCGCGGCGGCGCAAATCTTCCATCACGCTGGAAAAGCGGTATTCGGGTTTGACGCCCGGGCGTTCGTAGAAATCCTCGCGCGCGGCGGAGATGGAACCGTCCACATCGCCGGCGAAAACCATTTCGTGATGGCGGATCTTCTCGCTTTCCCACACGACGCGCGCTCCGCCCTTCTCGAGCTCGCGCACCATCTTCACAGGATTTCCCTCGACCGTGAAATCCAGGTCGCGGATGGGCATGCCGGAGATCAAATCGCGCACCGCTCCGCCGGTGAGATACACGTTCACTTCCTGCGTCCGCGACAGTTCCTGCACACGCTCCATCACGGCGCGCTGCTCCGGCGACAGCCGGCTTTCCAACAGATACATGTAATCGGGCATGAAGTTTCCGCCTTCCTCGATTTATTGCGCGCAGCTGTTCAGGCGCGCGGGTGGTGCGCTTTATAAACTTGTTTCAAACGCTCTTCGACTACGTGGGTATAGATTTGCGTCGTTGCAATATCCGCGTGGCCCAACATCATTTGCACGGAGCGCAAGTCCGCTCCGCGATCCAGCAGGTGCGTGGCAAAACTGTGCCGCAGCATATGCGGCGTGAGAGCCTTGCGCAAGCCCGCTTTGCGCCCGTAAGCGCCCAAAAGTTTCCAGAACGCGATGCGATTGATGGCCGTGCCGCTGCGGGTGGGAAAAAGACAAGGCGAAGTTTTCTCTCCCAGGATTTCCGGACGCGATGTCTTCATGTATTGCATCACCAGCTCCAACGCGGCGCGGCCCACCGGGACCAGCCGCTCTTTACTGCCCTTGCCGATGCAGCGCAGGCAGCCGGCTTCCAGTTGTATATCGGCGGCCTTCAGCCCGCACAATTCGGAGACGCGCAGTCCGGTGGAATACAGCAACTCGATCATGGCTTTGTCACGCAGGCCGATGGTGGTGGAGACATCCGGCTGCCGCAGCAGGCGATCCACTTCTGCAACACTGAGAAATTCCGGCAGCGAGCGGCGGAATTTCGGCGCGACCACGTTGGCGGCCGGATTTTCCTTGATCATCCCTTCGGTAAAGGCGAACCGGAAGAGATGGCGGATGGTGACCAGGTGGCGCGCGACGGTACGGCTATCCAGCTTGCGCAGATAGAGCGTGCGGAGAAAGTCGATCACATTGCTGTGCGTGAACTGGTCCAGGGCCAACCCGCGCTTGGCCGCAAAGGCCGCGAACTTCTCGAGGTCCCGGCGGTAGGCATTCAGGGTATTGGTCGAAAGACCTTTTTCGACTCGCAGGTAACTTAGAAACGATCGAATCTGCGCTTCCAATGCACATCTCCCGATTTCATGCGCCGGAATAAGGCTTCCGGCAGAAACTTTGAACTCCGGGACATTTCCAGTCTACGAAACGTCCAGGCCGCCGGTTGCCACGCTCGGTTCCGCGCGCCGCAGCAGCAGGAACAATTCTGGCAGTTCCTCGCAGCGCAGCGCCCAGGCCAAGCCGAAATAAATTCCCGATGAAACGGCGATGATTCCGGTGAGCCACGCGGCTTTGGCCAGGAAATGCTCCAGCGTCGCCAAATGCGAATACTTCACCGCCGCGAAACACACCGCCGACATCGCCAAGGCGCAGAGCGCCATTTTCCCGAGCGAGTTTAAAATGGCCGAGGCGCCCAGGCGCCCGTAGCGTCCGCGAAAAATTACAAACAGCGCGCCAAAATTAAAATACGCCGCCAAGGAACTGGCAAGCGCGGGGCTGGCGTTCCACAAATATCGCCCGAACCCAATTAGCAGGATGAAATTCAGCGCCACGTGCAGCGCCAGCGAGTACGCACCCACCTTCGTCGGCGTCACGGTGTCTTGCGTCGAGTAATACATCGGCGTAATCAGTTTGATGGCCGCGAACGCCGGAAGCCCCATCGAATAAAACAGCAGCGCGTGGGCCGTGAGAGCCGTCGAACGCGCCATGAACTCGCCATGTTGAAAGAGCACTTGCGTTATTGGGACGCGCAGCAGGATTAACCCCACTGCCGCCGGAATGGTGATGAACGAGGCGACGCGCAGAGCAAAACCGAACGTCTGCTTCATCTCGTCGTGCTTCCCTTGCGCCGCCTGGTGCGACAGGGTGGGAAGCAGCGCCGTAGACAGAGCGATCGCGTAGCTGCCCAGCACCAGTTCCATCAGGCGGTCCGCCAAGTACAACGAACTGATGCTGCCCTCCGGCATGCGCGACGAAGCCGCAAAAATCGTGTCCACGATGAAATTGACCTGAAATACTCCCATGCCAAAAAACACCGGGACCATCAGCTTGCCGACCTTCTTCACGCCGGGATCGCTGAAGGAAACGTCCGGGCGGAAGCGCATGCCCAGCTTGGCGAGCGCTGGGAGCTGCATCGCCAGTTGCAACGCCGCGCCGACGACAATTCCCACTGCCAATGCCGCTGCTGGCGTTCGGTATGCGGGCGGCGCCCAGCTCATGATGGGCCGATAGACGATTCCGAACGAAAAGGCGATGAACACGACGTTGAAAACGATCGACGTCGAAGCTGGAAGTCCGAAGCGATGAAAGCTGTTCAGGATAGCGGCCGCCAGCGCCGCCAGGCCCAGAAAAAACACGCATGGGAAAATGATCCGATTCAGATAAATCGCCAGGTCCCAGCGGATCTGGCTGGCTCCCATGAGCGTAAAGATCCCGACGATCTGCCTCGAAAAAATGCTGCCCAAGACCGCGACTACCGCCAGAATCACGGCCAGATCCCAGAAAGCTCGCTCCGCGAAAGCCCAAGACTCCTTTCGCGGTTTTCCCCTCAGATACCCGGAAAATACGGGTATAAAGGAAGCGCCCAAGGACCCTTCCCCGGTCATGCGGCGGATCATATTGGGAATGCGAAACGCCAGGATGAACGAATCGGCCACCGGCGAAGTGCCGAGCAGTAGCGCTACTCGCTGATCGCGTAAGTATCCGCAAATCCGGCTGATAACGGTGGCTAGGGCTATTACCGAGGCAGACTTTAGGATCTTGCCCTTTTCGGTCAATCGGCGGTGACTCCGATGCTAACCCTTTAAGCACCAATAACTTGACGAAAAACAGGGGCAAGAATAACATAACGCCTGGGAACTTAGCAAGATTCTCACCCAAAAAGGCCTCAAAATTGTGAAAGATCGAGCACCAGCCTCGACCCGCAAGAAAGTGGTGGTGTTGCTACTCGACCATAGCCACCTGAAGGGCTACTTGAACCCTGCCACCCTGGTACGGGCCGAGACCGTAGACCTGCTGACGCCGGACGGAGAGCATCTATCGGTTGCCATGCCGACCGTAAAATCGGTCTACTTCGTGCGGGAGTTTCCGGAGACGTTTCAGCCCGAGCGGAAGGTGTTCCTGAGTCGGCCGAAGCTGGACGGGCTGTGGGTGCGGTTGCGTTTCCGCGACGAAGATGTGATGGAAGGCATCGTGGCGAACGATCTTCTGGATCTGCTGGACAATGCCGTACAACTGACGCCTCCTGACCTGCATGGCAATACCCTTCGATTGTTTATTCCGCGCTCGGCTCTGGCTGAGATGAAAGTTTTGGGAGTGGTGGGGGCTGCGCGGCGGACTCCGCAGGCTGCTGGCGCGGCGGCATCTTCGCAATCCAAACTTTTCAACGAATAGCTGATACCTTTTGCTGTGTGCGCATCGCCGCTGAGCGCGCTGCGGCGGGCGTATGCCTGGTTGCGGCTCTGTTGTACATTGAGGTTGCAGCATAACAGGCGTGAGGAGAGGCATCATGAAATTGGGCGAGATCGCAAAACAGCTGGGCTGCGAAGTGGACGGCGACGGCAGCCTGGAAATCACTGGCGTGGCCGGGATCGAGGAGGCGCGGCCGGGCGAGTTGACGTTTCTCGTCAACCGGAAATATCGTCCGGCTCTGGAGACTACGCTCGCTTCGGCGATTTTTGTCGCGAAAGATGCCGGACCGATGCGCATCGCAGCTCTCCGCTCCGCCAATCCGTATCTCGATTTCGCGCGGGCGATTGAGCTGTTTCATCCGGCGCCGCGTTTTACGATGGAGGTTCATCCGACCGCCGTGATCGCGCAGACCGCGAAAATCGCTCCCGGTGCTCACATTGGGCCGTACTGTTTCGTCGATGATGGAGTCGAGATTGGACGCAACGCCGTGCTGCATAGTTTTGTGACGATTTATCCGGGCGCGAAAATCGGCGATGATTTTTTCGCGCACTCGCATGTGACCGTGCGCGAGAACTGCCGCATTGGCAACCGAGTGCTGTTGCAAAACGGCGTGACGATCGGGGCAGACGGATTCGGGTTCGCGCGACAGGACGATGGCCGATGGCACAAAATGCGCCAGTCCGGCATCACCGTGATCCAGGACGACGTGGAAATTCAAGCGCACAGCGTGATTGACCGCGCCACGGTCGGCGAGACGCACATCGGGCGCGGAACGAAAATTGATAATCTGGTGCAGGTGGGTCATGCGTGCAAAGTTGGCGAGGATACCTTGCTGTGTGGACAAGTGGGGCTTGCCGGAACTTCGAAGGTGGGAAGCAAGTGCATCCTCGCCGGGCAGGTGGGCGCAGCGGGACATTTGACGGTCGGGGATGGCGCTGTGCTAACGGCGCAATCGGGAGCGCCAGGCGACGTTCCGGCAGGCGCAGTGTACTCAGGATACCCGGCGATGGACAATCTTGCGTGGCGAAAATCGGTCGCAGTGTTCAATCGATTGCCAGAATTGCAGAAGGAATTGCGCGAGCTGCGCGAGGCGGTGAAGAAGTCAGACGCCAAATAGGATATTTCGGCAAACGCGCGGCTGATCAATCGCCTAGGGTGCCGCGCTGTGCGGTTAGTTCCCTGCCAGCGTACTTTGTTCTTCCGGCAAGCCTGCGGCAACTAATTCCTGCACGCGCTGGCGAAGTTCGTCGCGCTGATCCTCCGCGAATTCCGTTGCTTGGATGGCGGGGCCGTAGCGCACGACCACTTCGCCGGGATGAATGGTCCAATCGCCTTTGCGCATCAGGCGCTGCGTTCCAGCGAGCGAGACGGGCACCACCCACGCAGCGGCGCGAATCGCCATCAGAAAAGTTCCCTTCTTGAAAGGGAGCAGGCGGCCGTCGCGGCTGCGCGTTCCTTCTGGAAAAACGCAGAACGACAGGCCTTCCTTCAGGTATTCAACTGCGATATCCACGCTTTCCGCCGCAGCTTCTTTGTCGGCACGGTCCACCGGGATCAGTTTGGCCAGGCGAATCGCTTTACTGAGGATGGGGATGCGAAAAACTTCTTTTTTGGCGAGCAGCGCGACGCGCCGGGGAATGTTGGGCACCAGCGCGACGGGATCAAGGTTCGAGGCGTGGTTCGACGCAAACACGCAGACGCCGGTGGGAATATTCTCCAGGCCTTCCACTCGGACATGAATCCCGGCTAGACGCAACGCAATGCGCAGGGCGCGCATGAACGTCCGATACATGAAATTGGGATCGCCGGTCAGCAGCGTCCACAAAATGAGGAGGGGCTGCACGAAAATCAACGCTAGAGCGACGAACGTCAGAACCATGATGGTACGAATCATGGATTCAGCGGGGCAAACGCAACGGGGGCGGTGGGAGCTTCAATCGGTTTTCCCCTTCAGCCAGCCTTCGCGAATGCGCTTCTGCTTCTCGCTGGCTCCCGGGATTTCTATTAATGAAAATTTATTCAGGTCAATCGAGCCGAGCGCGAACTTCAAATCGAAATCTTCGTTGTCGCGCTGCACGCGCAGAGTGAGGGTTTCTCCGGGCGAGTGCTCGCGCAGCCAAGCGGGCAGATAGCGCGGAAGCGGCTGGCCGTTCAGCGTGACCAGCGTGTCTCCTGCTTTCAGCCCCGCTGATTCCGCCGCAGACCCCGGCACTACTTGCGATACCAGCACCTGTGCGCCGGGACCGTGACCGGTGGTGTAAAAACCCGGTTCCGGTGTCGCGCGGCGTTCGACTTTCAGTGCCAGGCCCGCGGAGTTGAAAAACTTATCGTATGGAATTTCGTCGGTGCCTGCGACGTAGCGGCGGAAGAAATCGTCGAACTTGACGCCGGAAACTTCTTCGGCGGAGGCCTCGACGCCTTGCGAATCGTCATAGAAGCGGCCCTGCTTCGCATAGACGTCGTTCATGTGGCGCAGCACGTCGTCGAGTGATTTGCGATTGTCGGTGGCATTGCGAATCGCGAGGTCGAGCATGTCTCCGACGATCTGCCCTTTGTTGTAATAGGAGATGCTGCGCTCGGGGCGGTGATATTCGTCGTAGCCTTCGAACCAGGCGTCCAGGCTGGATTCTTCGACGCTTTGCCAGCGATGCGCGGGACGCGAATCCAGCTCGCCGATTTGTGCTGCGAGGTCCGCGTAAAATTGATCTTTGGTCCAGAGGCCACTGCGTTCGAGAGTATAGGAGCCATAGGTACTCGTGACTCCCTCGGCGAACCACAGCGCGCGCGTGTACATTCCCTTGGTGTAATCCACGGGCTCGAGAGTTTGCGGGCGAATGCGTTTCACGTTCCACGCGTGAAAAAATTCATGCGCTGACACCGAGGCGGCTGCGTCACCCGACGAAGAGCTGATCGCGGTGCAATTGGAGTGTTCCATCCCTCCGCCGCCGACTTCGGGATACGGTCCGAAATGAAAGAAAAAAGTGTATTCGGTAAACGGAGCGCCGCCCATCAGATGCACTTCATACTTGGTGATGTCCCGCAGCATTGATTCGAGGTGTTCGCGGCCCCCGTCTTTGCCATCCACAATGACGCGAAAGTGTGCGCTTGCCTCGTCGAATCCGAGTTCAGTGAACTTCCCTACTTCTGCCGGTGCGTCCACTAGCTTGTCGTAGCTCGCCGCGACGAATGAATTCGGCCGCGCGCCCGCGGGAAGTTCCACGGCGAGACGCCAGCCGGCCGGAACGTCATCGAATTGCACTCGTGTATCCTCGGCGCGGCGGGTCGGAACGTACATCAGCACTTCGGCGAAATTCACGAAGGCGTGGTGGGCGTTCAATTGCGAATTGAACGGGCCGGGGTCGTCCCATTCGATGCTGTAGTCGAGCGTCGCGGCGTGCGCTTCGTCACCGGCGCCAGCGCCAGCGAGCGAAATCCTCCAGGTTTGCTTATCGAGCATGCGCACGGGTAAAGCCGCGTCAGGGGTAGCGGAATTGCGCGCACGCACATCGCGGACGCGGTAGGAAAAATCGCGCACCTGGTACAAAGCGTTCCATACGGGCAGGGCGACGATTATTTCCTGGTCCGTGGCTGGGGCGGGAATCTCCATCGAGACGTGAAAGAGGTGCTGCTCCGGATTCTTCAGGGAAATATGATAGCCAATCGTAGCAGCCGCGGGTCGCGCACAAACCAAGACGACGATCGCCAAAAGGACCCGCCGGGCCGATTTCATTTCCGAGCTCCTTCGAGCGATTTGAATTTGTCGAGCAATTTTCCACTCAGTCCGTCGAAGCTGCCATTGGACATCACCATCACCACGTCTCCCGGCTTGGCTTCGGCCGCGAGATAGTCCGCGACCGCCGCCGCCGAATCGAACGCTCGCGCGGGTTTGCCCAGTTCGACGAGCGACTGGGCGATGGATTCAGGCGACAAGCGATCACCTTCTTCCAGCAGCTGCGCGCGGCTCACCGGTCCGATCACGATGGCATCCGCGATGGCCAGCGCTTCCGGAAGCACGAACTGAAAAATTTTGCGGCGCATGGTGTTGGAACGCGGTTCCACGGCCGCCCAGATTTTGCGTCCGGGCCAGCGCGTGCGCGTGGCATCCAACGTCATGCGAATCGCGGTGGGATGATGCGCGAAGTCCTCCACCACCAGCACTCCGTTGGCCTCGCCCTTGATTTCCATGCGCTTGCGAACGCTTATGAAGGCGGCCATGGCGCGCTCGATCGCGTCGCACTCGACGCCACGGCCATACGCGATCGCGACCGCCGCGAGCGCGTCCAGCACATTGTGTTTTCCGGCGATCGGCATGCGCACGCGGGTGACCTCCTTGCCGCGAAACGCCACGCGAAATCCCGTGGCTTCGTCGTGCCATTGCAGGTCCCCGGCGCACCAATCGCATTCGGGCGTGAAGCCGAAAGTCTCCACCGGACAAAACGCCTTGGCGACAGCTTGCCGCAGATCCGCACTCTCGCCCCAGATCAGAATCTTTCCGCGGTGCGGGACCAAGTTCACCAGCCTGCGGAATTGCAGGGCGATGGATGCCAGGTCCGGGTAAATGTCCGCGTGGTCGTATTCCAGCGACGTGAGGATCAGCTCGTCCGGATGGTAGTGCAGGAATTTCGGGCCGCGATCGAAGAACGCCGTCTCGTACTCGTCGCCTTCGATGATGAATTCTTCCCCGCCGCCGAGGCCGTAGCTGCGTTCGCCAAAATTCGGAGACACGCCGCCGACCAGAAAATCGGGCTTGCGTCCGGCCGTTTGAAAAATCCACGCCAGCATTGCCGTGGTGGTGGTTTTTCCGTGCGTTCCGGCGACGACGATGGAGGTGTGTCCGGGAATGAAGTATTGCTCGAGGAGCTGCGGCATCGAACAATATGGTAGCTTTTCGTCGAGGATGTGCTCGATCTCCGGATTGCCGCGCGCGATCACGTTTCCCACCACGCACAGGTCCGGCGCAGGCTGCAAGTTTTCCGCGCGAAATCCTTCGTTCCAGCGGATCCCGAGAGAATCAAGGAGCGTGGAGGCCGGTGGATAGACATTCACGTCCGAGCCGGTGACGTGAAAGCCGCGTTCCTTTAGCATGCCCGCCACGGGCGCCATGGCCGCGCCGGCGATGCCCAGCAAATGGACGTGTTCGCTGACTTTATTTGACCGCGTAGAAATTTGCTGTCTCCTTTTGCCTTTGTCGCCGCTTGCCGTGAATTCCTGCCGCGATTTGCATGCGTTCGCTGCGCTGTTGGGCTGCTACGCGCGGCAGGCCGGTTCCAAAATTTCCAGCCGCGAAGTTTCCTCGGACTTTAGACGCGCGCGCACGCCTAACGGCAGCGTCAACATGGGCCGCGGCGTGTGACCGATTGGCGCGCCCCACACGACGGGAAACCCCAACGTCCCCAAAATGCGCCGAGCGACATCGAGGACTGTCTCGCTTCCGGGCGGCGCGTCACATTCTGGGAAATCACCCAGCAGCACCCCGGAAACTCCGCGCAACTTTCCAGCTTGCTTCAGGTGCATGAATGCGCGGTCCACTTGCCAGGGCTTCATGCCGCGGTCTTCGAGCACGAGGATCGCGCCATGCGTGTCGAGTTCCCAGGGCGTACCCAGCGCGGTTTCGATCAGTGTCAAGCAGCCGCCGAGAAGCACACCGTCCGCCGAACCCGGCATGATCGCTTCCGCGCCGGGAAGCGGGATTGTCCAGACCCGTTTCGTTTCCGTCAGCGCGCGAGTGAGACTTTCCGGTTCGTAACCATCCGCGGCATTCGCGCCTTTGTCGAGGCCCGCTGCCGCCATTGGTCCATAAAAGCCAACCCAACGAAATTTCTGCCACAGGAAAATCTGCAGCGACGTGATATCGCTATAGCCCACTAAAATTTTGGGATTGGCCAGCGCGACGCTGAGGCCGTCGAGCAGATAATTCGAGCCGTAACCGCCCCGCGAGCAGAAAATTCCTCGCGTGGTGGTTTCGGTGAGCGCTTCCTTCAACGCCGCGCCGCGTTCGGCCGTGCTGCCGGCAAAAAAATCTCCGCGCGCGAGGACTCGTTCGGGATCGAACTTCGGCGTATAGCCCAGGCGCGCGAGTTCCTCGACGCCTCGCTGTAAACGAGATTCTTTTACAGGACTCGACAGTGATAGCACGCGCACCGAATCGCCGGAGCGGAGTGCTTCAGGCTTGAGAGCTTGCGGCATGGGCCGCAAAGGAGAATAAGGAATTTCGCGCAGCGAGTCCAGCCGCGTGCGCGAACTTGTTTACATCCGAGCAGCAGTGCAAAGTGCGCTTAAAACGGCGTGACGGCCAAATACACGTCGCCAATACCGCTGGCAGGCTCGGCGGCGATCGTGTCCGGCGCGTAAAACGCAGCGAAGCGTCCATCGGCGGTCAGCGGAGCCGCGCTGTAGCGGTCCGCGGCGACTGGCGCGGATTTGTTGTTGCTGAAAACCGCCAGCGTGGCGTGCGTGCCCGAAAGAGAGGCTGCGGTTTCGGAAACCGCAAAGGTGTGCGGCGTGCAAGGAAGCACGGCGCCGAAGCAGGTTTCGCGCACGACCAGTGAGCCTTCAGTTGCAACCTGGCCGGCAGGCGCGGTGGAAGCGGCGCCGGAAACGAACGAAATATATCTTCCGGAGGCGCTGATGGCAGGCGAGAAATTTTGCGTTTTGGTGGCTGCTGCAGTGCTGTCGTTCGCAATCAGAGTGGTTGATGGAACGCAGCCGTCGGGCGCCGTCTCACCGAGGCAAGTATCGCGCAGGTACGCCCTGCTGACGTGTGCTGCATTGCCAGTCGAAGAATCCGCTGGCTGAGATTCGAAGACCGCGAAGCGCGCGTCGCTGCTGAGAGACGGCGAAATATTCGCGCCGCTGAGAGCTGAATCGTCCGGCGCGTAGGAAATTCTCTCCGCCGAGGCCTCGCAGGTAACAGGCGAGACAATTCCCATGCAAGTGTCCGCTAGCACGATCTGCGAAGTGCTCCCCGTATTCTGCGCCGCTGATTTTGCCGCCCACATTTCCAGCGCGATGTAGCGGCCATCGGCGGAAATTGCGGCGCGTCCAGCCTGCGCGCCTGCTACGCGGTCCTCGTCGTCCACCGGAACCGCCACGGTTCGTGCGACGCAAGCTTTCGTCGCTGTAGGACCCGCGCAGGTGTCTCGCACGTAAGCTTGCGGCAGCAGGAGGGATTTTTCCGCGACTAGATTTGTCGCCGCAGAAACAAAAGCAACGAAGCGGCCGTCGCCGCTCAGCGACGGGCTGGTGCTGGGGCCGCTTGCGGCTTCTCCCTTCGGGCCCGTGGAAATAATTTCGGTATGTGGCGTGCATCCGGAAGGAGCATTCGCGCCCACGCAAAGGTCGCGGACATACAATTCCCAGTAGCCGAGCGATACCGGGGCATTCCCGGAAACGAGATTCGTCGCGCGGGAGATGAACGCCACAAAGCGCCCATCGCCGCTGATGGAGACTTGCCTGCCGGATTTTCCATTGGGAGCGCTGCCATCGGACGCCAGATCGACGGCCACGGTTTTCGCTGAGCAATTCGTCGCACCGACGCAAGTATCACGCACAAAAATATTTCCGGACACAGCCGGCGTAATCAGATTCTTGGCCTGGGAATAGAATGCGACATATCGCCCGCCGGAGCTGATCGCCGGCGCTTCGCTGGGCCCGTCCGCCGGACCTCCGGCCACGCTGACCGAAACCACCTGAGGAAACTTCACCGCCGCCCCGGCCGCCGCGTTGATCGTGAACGGGAAGGGAGCCGAAAAAGCCGCTGCGCCGTTCGAGGCCGTGTTGAGCACAGTAATCTCAATGGTTCCGGGCGTTGCGATGTCCGTGGTCAGTATTTGCGCCTGCAACGAAGTTGCGCTCTTGAACGTGGTGGTGCGCGCCGCGCCGTTCCAATCCACCACGGAATCGCGGATGAAATTCGTGCCGGTCACAGTGAGCGTGAACCCAGCGCCACCGGCCGTCGCGTTCGCCGGCGCAATGGAGGTAATCGTGGGAGTGACGGGCGGCGTGGGCAAAATCGAAAAGTTGAGAGGCGGCGTCGAGCCGCCGCCGGAATTCGCCACAGTGACCGGCTCAACGCCGGCATTGGCAACGTCCGCGGCCTTGATCTGGGCTTGGACAGTATTGGCATTAACGAACGTGGTAGTGCGCGCGCTGCCGTTCCACTTCACGGTGGAGTTCGCGGCGAAGCTCGCGCCGCTGACCGTAATAGTGAAATCGGAAGCGCCGGCAACCACACTGGCGGGCGAAAGCGAACAGATCGCGGGTGCCTTGGTGGAAGATGAAATGAAGCTGACGGCTGGCGAGAAAATTTCGTTGCCGCCGCCGGTGTAGGTAAACACGCTGACGCCGTTACAGCTGGCGCCAGCGATGTCCGTGGCAGTGATCTGGGCAGTTAACTGCGTAGAACTCACAAATGCTGTCGTGCGCGGGCCGCCATTCCAAGCGACGACCGAGCCTGAAAATGGCGGCGGCGGGTTGGGGGTGTCGGGATTATTGGCATTACCAGCAACAAAATTCGAACCATTCACGGTGACAGTGAATGCTGCGCCGCTCGGGCTGGCGGTCGTTGGACTGAGACTGGCGATCAGCGGGGTGTTCGTTTGCGTGGGAAATACTGTGAATGGCGCCGCGTTCGCGGTGATGCCACCTCCGGGAAGCGGATTCGAAACCGTCACGAGCGAAGTCCCGGGCGATGCGACGTCGGAAGCTTGCACGGTGATCGCAATTTGCCCTGTGTTTACATTCACCGCCGCCGAGCGCGCAGAGCCGTTCCAAAACGCCGTGGAAGTCCCAGTGGAACCGGCGATGAAGCCGTTGCCGGCGATGAAAATCGTAAATGACTGGCTACCGGCCGTGACGCTGGATGGAAAAAGCCCAGTGATCACCGGAGTGGGGTTCGGCTGGCCTGGCGCGACGCTGAGGCCGTTGCTGGAGCTGCAACCTGACGTGAGAATCGTCAGTACAGCAACCACCCCGAACGCGGTCCACCGCAAACGCATCAAGCCTGTCCTCCTGCAATTTTTACCGGTAGTGTTCACGAAAACTGGCGCCGCCGTTCGTTAGCGTCGCTGCGATAGCCGCACGAGGGAAACGATCCAAACGTCTGCGAGTCCCCTGAATAATGCCCAAGAATTGATAGCATCCCGGCGAACACTCGTCAACTCGGATTCCCTGAAGCGGTGTTTGGTTGGCCCACGTTTCGGGTCTCGTTTTAATTTACAACGGTTCTGGCGCGCGGTTCCCGAGCCCGAGCCACGCGGGGAATGCCGCTGGGTTAATCAGGGAGGCCCGCTGGCAAGGTCTTTACACGCGCGACGGCCGCGCCTCGACTTTGGCATTCAGCGAGCCAAATTTTGTGAAGAGTTCGCGCTCTTGGTGATAGGTAACTTCCGCATCGAAATCCACAATTGATTCATCGTTGAGTTGGTGCGACTGCCAGCGGCGCGCGTCAATCTTGGACTCCTCGACGATGCGATGCGCCGGAACCAGCAGATCGGCGTTGCCTGGAGCTATCAATTGAAACGTCATCAGGCGCGTTTGCAATCCCAGCCGGTCTTCCAGGTAGCCCAGCGCCACCAGGGCTACCAGCACCATGAAGGTGGCAAAAATAGCGGTCGCGAGCATTCCGGCGCCCACGGCCATGCCGATGCTGGCCATTACAAAGATTGTCGACGCGCTGGTAATTCCCAGCACCGCTCCGCGGTCGCGAATTACTACGCCCGCGCCGATGAAACCGATGCCCGGAATAATCTGCGCGGCGATGCGCGTGTGGTCTCCGCCGACTGAGCCCGCCATTTCGTAGGAGATAACGGTGAAGAGCGCCGCGCCGAAACAGATCAGCATGTTCGTGCGGATTCCGGCGGGCTTGCGGCGCAGTTGCCGCTCCAAGCCGATCAGTCCGCCCAGAAAAGCCGCCAGCACGAGCCGCAGAAGAATGAATGAGTTTAGGTCGTGAAGCATGGCACCCCCGTGCCCTGCGCTCCGCGATTCTACTGGAAGGCGCGCTGGAGTGGTGCGATGATTTTCAAATATCCCGTAGCGGCAAGATTAGCGAACTAGGTTCTCACAGTTTGAAGGACGTCAGCTTTGAGAATAGGCGCGCGCGGGCGTGGATTTCGCCGCGCTTGAGCGTGGTGAGGCGCTGCACGCCGAATTTTTCCACCGCGAAACTTCCCAGCACGGAACCGTAAACCATGGCGTTGCGCAGCGTGCGCTCGTTGACTTTCCCGGCGCCTGCGAGATAGCCCATGAAACCGCCGGCGAAACTGTCTCCCGCTCCGGTGGGGTCCTGCACTTCTTCCAGGGGAAATGCCGGCACCGAGAACAAAAACTTCTCGTGCATCATGATGGCGCCGTGCTCGCCACGCTTGATCACCAGTGTTTTCGGGCCCATTTTGAAGATTTCTTTCGCGGCGCGCGTCAGGTTGTGCTGGCCGGTCAATTGGCGTGTCTCGTCGTCGTTGATCACCAGCACCTGTATATGCTTCAGCGTTTCCTTGAGTTCCGCGGGAGTGCGCTCGATCCAGTAGTTCATGGTATCCAGGCCTACCACTTTGGGTTTGCGCGTGACTTGATTCAGAACGGAGCGCTGCAGCATCGGATCGATGTTACCGAGGAAAATAAAAGCCGAGTCCGTGTAGGCTGGCGGTAGCGTCGGCTTGAAATTCGCGAAGACGTTGAGCTCGGTAATTAGCGTCGTGCGCTCGTTCATGTTCTGGTTGTAGCGCCCGGCCCAATAAAAGGTTTTTCCCGCGGCGCGCTCCAGACCCTGCAAATCAATGTGCTGGTGTTTGAAGACGGCCACGTCTTGCGCCGTGAAATCATCGCCGACGATGCCCACCAGGCGCACCGGCGCGAAGTGGCACGCAGCCAGCGCGAAGTAGCTTGCGGCGCCACCCAACATACGATCGTGCTTGCCGTGCGGCGTCTCAATTCCATCGAACGCCACGGATCCGACGACTAGTAACGACATGAATTCTCCTGCCTGCATGAATTTTGCGAGCGCTTGGAAACCTAAGAGATGTACTTGCCAATGATTGGCGCGAGACGCTTCTTGGTGGCCGCGGAAATCATTTTGCGGTCGGTGAGGACCGCGTGAGCCAGTGCCGCCCCGCACTTGCAGGCGCGGTTTTCCGGCAATTGTGCCAGGGCTTCGCGCAGCACGCGCTGCACGTTCGAGGTGTTGCGATTCAAGTTCTCGATGACCTCGCTCACCGTCACGGCATCGTGCTGAGGGTGCCAGCAATCGTAATCGGTAATCATGGCGATGGTCGCGTAGCATAGTTCCGCTTCGCGCGCGAGCTTGGCTTCCGTCAAATTGGTCATGCCGATCACGTCGAAGCGCAATTGACGGTAAGTCTGCGATTCGGCCAGAGTGGAAAATTGCGGGCCTTCCATACATACATACGTGCCGCCGCGATGCGCCTTCACCCCGGCGCGATCGCAAGCTTCGGCCAGGTGCGCCGAGAGGTGCGTACATGTGGGTTTGTCAAATCCCACATGGGCGACGATTCCGATGCCGAAGAACGTGGCCACGCGCCCGCGAGTGCGATCGAAAAACTGGTCGGGGATCAGAAAATCCAACGGCGGCAAATCGTCGCGTAGCGAACCCACGGCGCTGACGGAAATGATTCGCTCCACGCCCAGCATCTTCAGCGCGCAGATATTGGCGCGATAATTGATGTCACTAGGAGAAAACACATGACCGCGGCCGTGACGCGCCAGAAACGCCACGCGCTTCCCTTCCAGCGTGCCGATAATTATTGCGTCGGAAGGATCGCCGAACGGAGTCTTCAGGCGCACTTCGCGCGTATCGGTGAGGCCCACCATGGAATACAGGCCGCTGCCGCCGACGATGCCGACCTTCACCCGTTCATTTTTCGCCCCGGACCTCTTTACGGAATTCGCCACGGATTTCGTCAAGCGTTTCCCAAATTTCGCCATTTTTAATCCACCTTTACCGGTTCGGCTTCCCAGCGTCCGTCGCGCTCGCCGATGTAGGCCGCCTGCGTCTTCGTGTCGTGGCAAAACAACGCGATCCAGCCTTCCTTCACCAGTTCCGGAATCCATTTCTTTTTATTTTCGAGTGTGGTCATTGGGTACAAGTCGAAGCCCATGATCCAGGGCAACGGCAGATGCGCCGTGGTAGGCACCAAATCCGCGAGAAAGAATGCGGTCTTTCCTCCGCCCGTGAGTTTCACGCACTGCATGTTCGCGGTGTGGCCCGGGATGCGAATTAATTCCACGCCAGGAGCGATAGCGCGGTCGGCCTCGAGCAACGCGAGTTTCGCGCTGGAAAGCGGGACGTAATTCTCTTCCATGTAGCTGGCGCGGTCGCGCTCGGTCGGATGCTTGGCGTGTTCGAATTCCCCGCGCTGCACGACATATTTCGCGTTGGGATACACGGCGACGACTTTGTCTTTTTCCACGCGCGTATTCCCGCCGCAATGATCGAAATGCAAGTGCGTGTTGATCACGATATCGATTTCGCTGGGGTCCAGTCCGTGGTCTTTCAGCCGGTCGTTCACAAAAGGGCCTTCCACACCGTAGATGTCGCGCAGCTTCGCGGACATTTTCGCGCCGATGCCGGTTTCCACCAGAATTCTTTTCCCGCCGGCGTGCACCAGCAGGCAGTTCATCGCCAGCTGAATGCGATTGCGCCCGTCGCAGGGAATTTTCTTCTCCCACATGACTTTGGGTATCACGCCGAACATCGCCCCGCCATCGAGCGAGACATATCCATCCACCAACACGTGAAATTCCAGGTCCCCTAGCTTCAACGATCCTCTCCAAGGCCGGCCCGCGCCAGGATTGCGTTTACTGCGCCGTAGGGGTCCGTTTTTCTTTCGGCGACCGCCGCCGCGATGGCATCGAGCTCTTTTTCGCCGAGATATTTCCCCGCCACGCGCTCCATCAGTCGCGTTTCCAGCAATTGCAAAATCCATTCCTTCCAGTGGCCGACCTCGCGCGCATGGCGTTCGTGCGCCTGCTCAAAATGGTTGCGGAACAGTTCAATTTGCCGGCCCAGTTCGGCTACGCCTTTAGTTTCCGTCGCGATCGTGCGCACCACCGGCGGTTTCCAGCCGTCGCGCTCTGGGACCAGCTGCAGAATTCCTTTCAGCTGCTGCTCGAAACGGCCCGCGCCTTCGCGATCGGATTTGTTCAGTACGAAAACGTCGCCGATTTCCATCAGCCCGGCTTTCAGGCTCTGCACGTCGTCGCCCATGCCTGGCATCAGCACCACGATCGTGCAATCCGCCAGGCGCACGATTTCGATTTCGCCCTGGCCAACGCCCACCGTTTCCACGAGGATGATTTGTTTGCCCGCCGCGTCGAGGAGCAGCGTCGTGTCTCGCGTCGCTTGCGACAGGCCGCCCAGAAATCCGCGCGTGGCCATCGAGCGGATAAAGACGCCTGCGTCGGTCGCGTGCCCCTGCATGCGGATGCGGTCGCCCAGAATCGAGCCACCCGTAAAGGGACTCGATGGATCTACGGCGATGATCCCCACAGTCTTTTTCTGCGCGCGATAGTGGCTGGCCAGGCGATCCACCAGCGTGCTCTTGCCCGTGCCGGGCGCGCCGGTGATGCCCACGCGATAGGCGCGGCCGGTAAACGGGAAAAGCTGGCGCAGAATTTCTTCGGCCTCGCGCTCGCGATTTTCAATCGCGGAAACGGCACGCGAGATCGCGCGCACGTCTCCTGCGCGCACTTGCTCGGCCCAGTTTTCGATGGACACAGTCATAGCGACGTGAATTACAGCCTCGGAATGGTATCACTGGACAGGCTGGTAGCAATGAATGCTAACGTCAAAAAAATAATTTACTTCTTTCCCAGAATCTGCCGCGCGATTACCAACCGCTGGATCTCGCTGGTACCCTCACCAATCGTACACAACTTCACGTCGCGATAAAACTTTTCCGCCGGATAATCCTTGATGAATCCGTAGCCGCCATGAATCTGCACGGCTTCGTTGGCGACGCGCACGGCCACTTCCCCGGCGTACAGTTTGGCCATGCTGGATTCCTGCGTGATGCGCGCGTCGTGATTGCCGGAAGCGATGGCGCGGTCGGCGAGCCATGCGGCCTGATACGTCAACAGTCGCGCCGCTTCGATCTGCGTGGCCATATCCGCCAGCTTGAACTGAATCGCCTGAAACTCCGCGATGGCTTTGCCGAACTGCTTGCGCTGCTTGGCGTAGCGCACGGACGCCTCGTAGGCGCCTTGCGCCATTCCCAGACCCAGTGAGGCAATCGAAATACGTCCGCCGTCGAGAATTTGCAGGCTGTTGACGAATCCTTCGCCCTCTTTGCCCAGTAGATTTTCGGCCGGCACGTGGCAATCGGTAAAAACCACTTCGCTGGTGTCGCTGGCGCGCAGTCCCAGTTTGTTTTCTTTCTTGCCGGGCTTGAATCCCTTTGTTCCCTTCTCGATGATGAACGCGGAGATTCCGTGGCTCTTTTTCGCGGGGTCCGTCACGGCCATGCCCACGCAGACGTCGGCGTAGTGACCGTTCGTGGTAAATGTTTTCGAGCCGTTGAGGACCCAGCCGCCGTCCTTCTTCACGGCCGTGGTGCGCGTGCCTCCGGCATCAGAGCCAGCTTCGGGCTCGGTGAGCGACCAGCAGCCAAGTTTCTTTCCTTGTGCGAGCGGCGTGACGTATTTCTTCTTCTGCTCTTCGCTGCCGAATTTGTAGATGTGATTGGTGCACAGCGAATTGTGCGCCGCGACGATGATGCCGATCGAGCCATCCACGCGCGAAAGTTCCTCGATAATGATGGCATATTCGGCGTAGCCCATGCCCGCGCCGCCGTACTTCTCGGGAAAAATCACGCCGAGAAAACCCATTTCGGACAGCTTGGGGATTAATTCGGAGGGAAACTTCGACACCTCATCCCACTCCATCACATGCGGCAGGATTTCGCCCTCGGCAAACTCGCGCACCGTTCGCCGCAGCTGCTGCTGTTCATCCGTCAGCGCAAATTCCACGTGCCCTCACCAATGTGCAGAATCAATGATAAACAAAATAAATACCGAACCCGCACTACAATTTATATCACAGCGGCCCGCGCGTGCGACCATCGTACGCGCAGAGATTACGGCAGGGTGAACGCAACGACCTCGTCCGTCTGCTTTTCTGCTGTTATCTTCGGATGCCCGCCCGCGGCGATCACCAGAAACTGCTTGCCGCCCGGGTGTACCTGGTAGGTCATCGGCGTAGCGCCGCCGGCAGTGGGAAGCTGCGCCTCCCACAGCAGCTTGCCCGTCTCCACGTCAAACGCGCGAATCGCCGTATCAATCACAGTTCCGGCGATGAACACCAACCCTCCAGCCGTCGCGATCGGCCCGCCCAGACTCGGCGCTCCTGCCGGAATCGCTGCATTATTGGGAGCCAAAGAGCCGAGCGGCACTTGCCAGCGAATGGTGCCCTGCACCATATCCACCGCCGTCAGCGTGCCCCACGGCGGAGGCGCGCACGGAAGATGATGCGCCTTGGCCGACAGAAACGTGCGAAACATTCCGTACGGCGCGCCGGACTGTTGCGTGTACTCCAAGTCTCCTGTGTTTTTGTCCACCGCGTCCCAGTATTTGTCTGCCGCGATCACGCCCATCTCGGCCGCAAGGTTATTCGTATTGACCAGCAGCAAACTGTGTTGCGGATCGAACGCGTAGCCGCTCCAATTCATGCCGCCGACATTTCCAGGTTCAGACAGCGAGCCTTGCAAACTTGGCGGCGTGAAAAGCCCATTGTTGCGGAGGCTCTTGATGCGCTCGCTGCAATAATCGCGATCTTCCGGAGTGATTCCCCAGGCGTCAGCGGCGGAAAGCTTCTGCGGCACCAGAGCCGGAGGCGCCAGCGGAAAAGGCTGCGTCGGAGACGTCACTTCGCCCGGTACATCGCTCTGCGGCACGGGGCGCTCTTCCACGGGAAATACCGGCACGCCGGTATCGCGATTCAGGACGTAGAGAAATCCGGTTTTGTTGCCCTGAATTACCACCGGCACGCTCTTGCCGTCGTGTTGCAGCATGGCGAGCAGCGGCGGCGACGCGGTGTCGTAGTCCCAAAGATCGTGATGCACCAACTGAAATCCCCAGGCGAGTTCGCCGGTTTTTGCGCGCAACGCGACAACGGAGTTGGCCCATTTGTTATCGCCCACACGCATTGCGCCGTAGTAGTCCGGGCTAGCGCTGCCGGTCGGGACAAAGACTAGATCGCGCTCCGGATCCACGACTATCACGGACCAGGCATTGCCCGCACCGGTGCGCCAGACCTTTCGCGCGGCCGATGTGGCGGAGGTGTCGGAATCGGGATCGTTCGGGGGCAGCGGCTCCCACTTCCAGCGCAGCGCTCCGCTGCGCGCATCGAACGCGCGCACTACACCGCTGGCCATATCCACGCGCGCATTGTCGTCAATCGCCGAACCCACTACGACGAGGTCGTCAATCACCGCGGGTGGAGAAGTCATGTGATATTGCCCGGGTATGTAACGCGCTACATCGCGCAGGCTTATCTGTCCGCGGTTGCCGAAGTCCATACAGGGATTGCCCGTCGCGCCGTCGAGTGCGATTAATCGCGCGTCGAGTGTGGCTTCGAAAATTCTCCGCCGGCAGGGCTTCCCTCTCACGCGCGAAGGATCGAGCCACGTGGAGACACCGCGATTGATCAAGCCATCGCCGTAGTTTCCGGCTAGCTCGATCATCGGATCGTAAACCCACAGCTGCTTGCCGGTTTCCGGGTTCACGGCGAACACACGATTGAACGGAGTGGTGAGGTACAGCGTGCCATCCACTAATATGGGCGTGGTTTCCAGGCCACTGCGCTTGGGCCTGCCGCTGCCGTCGGAAATATCGCCGGTGTGAAATACCCAGGCAACTTTCAGCTGGGCGACATTGTCGCGATTGATCTGCGCGAGCGGCGAATAGCGCGTGCCACCCGCATCGTGACCGTAGTAGGCCCAATCGTTTTTCGTCGCGCCTGCGGGATTGGATGATTGCGCGCCGGCTCGCCGCAATACTGCGCACGACAAGCCCATCATAGCGACGAACAGGACTCGAGCCAGCCTATCCATCAATTCCTCCGGCCTGCGACTAAACCTCGCGCGCTACCAATCCGGCTTGGCGCCGTCTTTCGCGTTCTGCTCGTCGAGCCATTTTTTTAGCGGTGCGAAATAGTCGAGTATCGCGGTGGCGTCCATTTGCTTCTCGCCGGTCATCATCTCGAGCGCTTCGGGCCACGGGCGGCTCTGGCCCATTTCCAGCATTTTGTTGAGCCTCGCGCCCGCCGCTTTGTTGTTGTAAATCGAACAGCGATGCAGCGGGCCTTTGTATCCGGATTCCCTGCACAGCGCGCGATGAAACTGGAACTGCAAAATATCCGCGAGAAAATAACGCGCGTAGGGAACATTCGCGGCCACGTGATATTTCGCGCCGGGATCGAAATCCTGTTCGCCGCGCGCGACGGGAGGCTTCACGCCCTGATATTTCTCGCGCAGCGCCCACCACGCCTTGTTGTAATCCGCGGGAATAATCTTCCCGGCGAAAACTTCCCAGCGCCATTTATCAATCAGCAAGCCGAAGGGCAGGAACGCGACTTTCTCCAACGCTTTGTGCATCAGGATGCCGATGTCGGCGGATTCCGGCGGCACATTTTCCAGGAGGCCAATCTGCTTCAAGTACTCGGGCGTGACGGAAAGAGCGATGGTGTCGCCGATCGCTTCGTGGAAACCGTCGTTCGCGCTATTGCGGAACAGCGGTGGCTGCGTGTCGTAAGCGCGCTGGTAGAAATTGTGTCCCAGCTCGTGATGAATGGTCGAGAAATCCTCGCCCTTCTGCTCGATGCACATCTTGATGCGCAGATCGTCGACGTAATCAATGTCCCAGGCGCTGGCGTGGCAGACGACGTCGCGGTCCTGCGGTTTCACGAACATCGAGCGCTGCCAGAAAGTTTGCGGCAGCGCGGCAAAACCGAGCGACATGAAAAATCGCTCGCCGTAGTGCACCATTCCGAGCGGATCAATCTGCTTCGCTTTCAAAATCTCTGACAGGTCGTATCCGGGATCGGCGTTCGCCGGAGCGACAAGTGGATAGATATTGCCCCAATCCTGCGCCCACATATTTCCCAGCAGATGCGCTGGAATCGCGCCGTCCGGGCCGAGCACACCCGGCCCGTATTTTTTCAGCAATTGCGTGCGCACGTAGGCGTGCAGCGAAACGTACAGTGGCCGCACTTGATCCCACAGCCGGTCCATCTCCGCGCTGAAAACTCCCGGAGGCATATCGTAATTCGAACGCCACATCGCGCCTGTATCGCCGAAACCCACTTCGCGCGCGCCTTCATTGGCCAGCTCCACCATGCGCGAATAACGCTGGCGCATCGGCGGCGCGATGGCGTGCCAGCCGATCCATGCGCGCTGCAGCTCAACGGGGTCGCGGCTGGCGGCCATGATATTTTCCAGGTCGTTCAACGAGAGGCATTTCGCCTGCGCGCCGTCCGGGCACCACTTTCCCTTGCCGTAATCGCTTTGCAGCGACGCGTTGATCTGCGACAGCTCCGTGCTCTGCTTCGGATTGCGCGGCGAAGGAATGTCTACGGAAAGCTTGATGAGGTTCAGCTTGCGCGCAATATCCGGTGGCAGGTCCAGCGACTCGAAACGGCGCGCTTGCGCGGCCAGCTCGGAGGTTGCTGCTTTCACGTTCTGATCTGCCTGCGCGGCGAGAATTTCCGTGTCGTCGGTGATGAAGGTTTCCTGCACCCACTGCGCGCGGCTGGCTTTGATCCACAGATCGAGCAAGCGTTTTTCCGCGGCGTCGGTAAATTGGCGCGCTTCCTCGACCGTCGGAGGCCCCGCGGCCTGTGGTTGCACGGCGCTGGCTGCTTTTGGCGATTGAAAAGTCATCAGTCCACCTATGATTAGGATAACGGGGAGTCCTACTTTGATGCCGATCGGCAAAAGTTCCGCAATCTTCACGCTCGCACCCCTGGGATGTTCTCCTGGCCTGTCGGCTGCCCCTGGCCGACAGTAATCCGCACGAAAGTATAACTGAAGACATGGCGGCACGCGCGGGACGATTCGGGCACTTACCGGCGGGAACTTTTAACGCGCGGCAGCTGCGGGCGCTTTCTCGGCCAAAACCTGCGCCATCGCCGCCAAAGCTACGTCAATTCCGGCGCGGTCCATATCGCAGTGCGTGACCATGCGCACGGAATACTGATCCGTCGCCGAGCACAAAACTTTTTTGGCTGCGAGCTGTTCGCAAATCTCCGGGGCGGTGCGGCCGGTTGTGCGCACCTCGAAGATCACGATGTTGGTTACCACTCGCGCTGGATCGAGAGCGATGCCCTTGATCGCCGCGAGGCCTTGCGCCAGATGCTGCGCGTTTTCGTGGTCGAGCACGAGGTGCTTCGGAGATTCTTCCAGCGCGATGAGTCCAGCGGCAGCCAGCACGCCGACTTGGCGCATTCCGCCTCCGAGCATCTTGCGGCGAATGTGCGCCTGCTTGATGAAATCATGCGAGCCGACGAGCAGCGAGCCTACCGGCGCGCCCAATCCTTTCGAAAGACAAAACATTACGGAATCGAACTTGCGGGTGATGTCCGCCACGCTTTTCCCCAACGCGACCGCGGCGTTGAAGATCCGCGCGCCGTCGAGGTGCACGCGCAGGCCCGCGGCGTGCGCGCGCTCGCAAACATCTTCGGCTACCGCGGTCGGATAGACGGTGCCGCCGTGCATGTTGTGGGTGTTTTCCAGCGTTACCAGAGCGGTTTGCGAATCGTAGTAAATTGTTTCGCGAATCAGCGGCTCGATCAGCTCCCATGTGAGAATTCCGCTCGGTGCTGGAACCGTGCGCGGCATCACCCCCGCCACCGCAGACATCGAAGCCAGCTCATACAAATTCACGTGCGCGCGCTGCTCGCAGATCACTTCGTTGCTGCGCTGCGTCCAGCCCATGATCGCGAGCAGGTTGCCCATGCAGCCGGTGGGGACGAAGAGCGCGGCTTCGCGCTGGAAAATTTCTGCCGCGCGCGCTTGCAAGCGGTTCACCGTGGGGTCCTCACCGTAAACGTCGTCGCCAACTTCGGCGGCGGCCATCGCGGCGCGCATCGCCGACGTGGGGCGCGTCACTGTATCGCTGCGCAAATCAACAATCGTCATCGCAAAACCTCGCTGTCAATGTGCTGAGCAGTTTACTGGGGCCTGGGGAATCTCAATCTGAATCGCTATCGGCTCAGTTACGATTTCTTGGTCATACAGCTCTCCGTAGGATTTCCAACGACGAGCCAGTGCCTCGGCATCCGGGTCCGCTGGATCCCAAGTAAAGAATCGAGCCTGTAGAAAGTAACGGCCAGGGTAAACCCAACCTTTACTGGGCGTGTGAGCTCTGGAGAAATCCACGAAATCAACTACGGCGAGTCGGTCCATTTCCAGCGCGCCCTCGTGCGGAATGATCGGATCGTTCGAATCCGGGTGCTTAGGGTGATGCGCGCGAACAGTTACTCCGAAGGTATCTGGTATCACTCCCCAGCCGAGACCTCCCTGAGTACCATCGGCTTGGATGTCGAACAGATCGGGGCAATAGCATTCGATGCATTTTCTGCAAAGAATTATTGCGTGGTCGCCAACATTTTGTATTCGAAGGTGGAGATCGAAAGAAACTTCGCCCACGGCTGCTCCCCGCGCCGGTGCATCTACAATCGTCCGATTGACGCAATACGTCTGGCTGAGCACCGTCACGGTCAGCTTCAACGGACTGCCTTTCCCAGCTGGCTTTTCCTGGCCATCGAGTCGGACGTTCAAGAACAAAAACGGCGTCAATGATACGAGAAGCAAAGGCGTGACAACGCTTCCGCGTGCCCGCATCCAGCTAACCAAGCAATTCCACGAATACTTCATTTGATACAGTCAGATGCGCCGGCGCCAGGCGCAAATTTGCCCCGTCCATTTCGAGCAATCCCTGCTCGCGCAAGCCGGCGATTCGCGCCTGCAGGCTCACGCCATACTTTTTTTCCACGCCAGCAAGGTCAATTCCCTCGAGCTGGCGCAAGCCCAGGAATAATTCTTCTTCGAGCGCTTGTTGCTGTGTCACCGGCTCGATCTGCTCGCGTGGCGAGATGCCGCTTTCGATGCATGCGACGTACTTCGCGGAATCGTGCACATTCGACCAGCGTCGGGCACCATCGAAAGAATGCGCGCCCGCACCCACTCCGATGTAGGGCTCACGTCGCCAGTATTTCAAATTGTGGCGCGAACGGAATCCCGGCAGCCCCCAGTTCGAGATTTCGTAATGCTCGTAACCGGCGTCCGCGAGCCGCGCGCATGCGGATTCGTACGATTCCGCCATGGCGTCTTCGCTGGGAATGGCATCGGCGCTATAGCGGTTGCCGCCCGCGAGTGATTCCTTGCCGAGCCGGCTGCCTTCGTCAATTTCCAGCAGGTAAATGGAGATGTGCTCGGCGCGAATTTCCAGAACGCGCGCGACCGATTCTTCCCATGATGCGCGAGTCTGCTGCGCGAGACCAGCGATCAAATCCATGCTGAGATTGCGAAATCCGGCGTCGCGCAAAATCCGAGTCGCCGCAAAAATATCCGCGCGACGATGCATGCGGCCCGCGGCCTGTAATTCGCGCTCGTCAAACGACTGCACGCCCAGGCTGACGCGGTTAAACCCAGTCGCAATCCAGGCCTCCGCTTTTTCCGCTGCGATGGTTTCCGGGTCCGCCTCCAGAGTGATTTCGAGAGGCGCAGCGGGGGGCACGTCACGCGCGGGTTCTGAATCTCGCGGCGCGGACTCTGCGAATGCAAAATTCCGCCGCAGGGCATCCAGAATCGCTGCGAGCGCGGAAGGCTCCAGCAGGCTGGGCGTGCCGCCGCCAAAGTACACGGTGTCCACGGTCGCGTCGCGCAGGCTGGAGATTTCGCCGCTCGCCGCCAGCGCCGCAATCTCGCGGCGTACCGCGTCGGCGTACGGCCCATATTTTTCGCGCGCCACAACGCCCGTGTGAAAATTGCAGTAGGTGCACTTCGTCTGGCAGAACGGCACCTGAATGTAAACGCCCAGGTTCATTTCGGCGCCGCGACTACATCGAATTCGTCGGATCGGGCCTGCTGCACGGCTTTGCCGTCCCGGATCGCTTCGCAATGCGCGCCTACGTCTTCCACGCTCACATCCTTATATCCCAGCCATACGCGGTAGGTGCCGGGCTGGGTCACCTTCACCGAGAATTCCAGGACTTCGCCGCCGTGCAGGATGGCGGACGTGGCGTCTTCCCCGGGCGAGCAGCTCAAGATTTCCTTACTCCATTTCTTTTTGCGAGTGCGCGCCTGCACCGCGAAGCCTGGCGCGGGACGTTCGCTGCCGGCCACGACGATGACGCCGCAAGCGCCCAGGCAAAAAGTGAGGCGTTTTTCGCCGTTATTCCGGATGCGCACCGCGAATGGTGTCCCGACCACTTGCTGGTCGCCCACCACCGCAATCGTAACTTCTTCCTTTGCGGAAATACCTTTGCTGGCTCCGCTCGAGAGCAAGAGTACAAAAACGCAAACGATCGCCGCCGCCCGCCGCATTCGCCTCATGGTGAAACAGTTTACAACCAAATGAAATTCACTTCACGTGAAGACCTTGCTCACAATTCTCAAGTCGGGGCATCGGGCACAATCTTAACGCGTAGCTCGCGGCTGCGCGGTCCGTCAAATTCCGCGAAGAAAATCCGCTGCCAGCGTCCTAGCGCGAGCTTCCCTGTGATGATCCACACCGTTTCCGACGATCCCACCAGGGCTGTTTTGATGTGTGAATCCGAATTCCCTTCCGCGTGCGCTGAATTCGCGACGCGCGGCACCAAGCGGTCGAATGCCGCTGCGATATCCTGTGCTACCGCCGGATCGTAACCCTCGTTGATCATCACGCCCGCCGTGGTGTGCGGCACGTACAGGTGACACACACCATCCGCGCAGCCCGATTCGCGCACGGCTGCTTCGATCTTGTCGGTCACGTCCTGCATTTCCCTCCGGCGGGCGGTGCGCACCCGCAGCGTGTGCGTCAGCTTGCCCGCAGCGCGTTTCTCATTCGCTTTCATCTGTTGGTCTTCTTCCGGCATGCCGGTTCCGCGCAACCTGTAGGCTGGTAAATCAACATCATGCGAATCTTCGATGCATTCTCACGCGCTTCCGATGTTATGATTCGTTTCTGCCACAAGCAATCGGCGCGGTCGCCAAGTGGTAAGGCATAGGTCTGCAAAACCTTTATCGGCGGTTCGATTCCGCCCCGCGCCTCCATTGTCTCCTCTTTCCCGGTTGCGCCAACGCTAAATTCCCGCGCGCGTCATTTGCAGCCCCGTTCCCCCATGCAGTAAACTCTGTGATTCGCTTTCGCTCAGGGGGCGTTCATGCTGGTGGTCATGCAGTCGCACGCGACAGACGAACAGGTACGCGCCGTCTGTGAGCGCATCGAGTCGCTGGGTTTCAAGGCCCTGCCGGTTCCCGGCGCTGGGCGCACCGCGGTGTGCATCACCGGCAATTCCGGAGCGGTGGATCTGGGCTCGCTGGAATCCATGCCCGGCGTGATCGAATGCATCCCTGTCAGCAAGCCTTACAAGCTGGTCAGCCGCGACGTCAAAGCGGATAACACCGTCGTGCGCGTGCCCACGCCTCTCGGAGAAGTCGCCTTCGGCGGCGCGGACATCGCCATGGTCGCGGGTCCGTGCGCCATCGAAACGCGCGAGCAAGCATTCACCGTCGCCAAGCACGTGAAGACCGCCGGAGCGCGCCTCTTTCGCGGCGGCGCTTATAAGCCGCGCACTTCCCCTTACAGTTTTCAAGGGCTGGGCGAAGCGGGCCTCGAAATCATGGCGGATGTGCGCAAGGAATTCGGTCTGGGCATCATCACCGAAGCGATTGACCACGAATCGCTGGACCTAGTCGCCGAATATGCGGACGTGATCCAGATCGGGGCGCGCAACATGCAGAATTTTTCGCTGCTGAAGCGCGCCGGCCGTGCGAAAAAGCCGGTGCTGTTGAAACGCGGCATGTCTGCGACGCTGGACGAATTTCTGATGGCCGGCGAATACCTGATGTCCGAAGGCAACTACAACGTGATTCTGTGTGAGCGGGGCGTGCGCACTTTTTCTGATTTCACGCGCAACACGCTGGACCTGGCTGTCGTGCCCGCCGTGCAAAAGCGCAGCCATCTTCCTATCGTGGTGGATCCTTCGCACGGCACCGGGCGACGCAATAAAGTCTTGCCGCTTTCGCGCGCCGCGGTGGCTGTGGGCGCCGATGGGTTACTGGTGGAAGTGCACCACGATCCCGACCGCGCGCTCTCCGACGGGCCGCAATCCATCCTGCCGGCGGAATTCGAACAACTGATCCGGGAAGTTCGCCAGATCGCCGCCGTGCTGGGCCGCACCATCAATTGAAACTGCGCTTCAATTTTCGCCTCGTCTTCCTGCTGGTGATGCTCATCGTGCTGGCCATTCGTGAAGTCGCGCTGGAACTTCGCCCGGCGTTTCTGCGTCCGGGGCTGCATCTTTTCGCCTACGTGGGAAACAGCGGCGACGGCACTATTTCCGTGGTTGACCTGATTAAACTCTCGCCCGTCGCAACGATCGTCGTGGGCGCTGGGCCGAGCGGCTTGCGCGCTCATCCCAAGCGTCCGGAAATCTGGGGAGTCAGCTCCGCGGGCGGTCTTGCATGGGTCCTCGACGTGCAATCGAATCAAATCGTCGCGCGCATTCCGGTTGGAACGCTGCCCTACGCGCTGGATTTTTCTCCTGACGGACGCCGCGCATATGTGGCCGCTTCCGGCTCCAACACGGTTGTCGCCATAGATATCGCTTCGCGACAGATCGTCGCACGCGGCCGCGCTGGCCGACGCCCGTGGATCGCGCGCGTCTCACCGGACGGCAAGACGCTGGTGGTCAGCAATCGGGACGACGCCACCATTTCTCTGCTCGACAGCGGGACGCTCGCGCCCATCGCGACCATCGCCACGGCGCCCGATCCCGAGCAAATCGCGATCTTGCCCGACAATTCCAAAGCGTTCATCACGTCTAGCCTGCACAACCAGGTTTCCGTAGTGGATTTGAAACGAAAAGTCTTGCTGGCGAATTTGGCGCTGGGCGGCACGGCCGACGCCTTGGACCTGAAACCCGACGGCGGCGAACTTTACATCACCTCGAGTTCAGCGCACGGCTTGTTGATCGTGAATACGGACACGAACGAGGTCGCCGAGTTTCTGCTGCTGGGAATGTCGCCGACCTCCGCAGTATTCGCCCCGACGACGAACACGCTGTACGTTTCGGACACGGCCGCAGGGCACGTCGTGCCCGTCGCGGTGGATACTCGTCAAGTTGGCCGGCCGATCCAAGCGGGGCAATCTCCTGTTACCTGCGCGCTGACTCCGGGAGGAGATATTTTGCTCGTGGTCGATACGGCGTCTAACGACCTCGCCGCCATCCGCACGAGGACTTTGGCGTCGGGGCAGCCTGGACTCACGCCGCCGCGGCCTCCCACTGCGTTGATTGCGGTAGGGTCACATCCGCACGATTTGGCCATCAAAGTTTTCTGATCGCGCACCGACTGCCACTGCCTGAGAACTACTGGACGATCAGAGTGACCTGCACGCTTCGAGTTGTGCTCCCGCCTGCGCAGGTAAATGTACCCGTAACCGTCACAGGCGGCGACGCCGTGCCGGCCAGCGCGGCGCCGAAACTGATCGAGCCGGTCGGCGAGATCGTCGCCGCGGCCTGCAAAGCCGTGCCGCTTACGGCTAGGAATTGCGGGCTCTGCGGCTCGCTATCCGAAATCAGAACCTGGGCTGAGCGGCTTCCCGCCTGCGTGGGATCAAAGGTAACGTTCATCACGCAGGTTTTGCCGCCAGCCAGAGGACTCTGCGTGCAATTGTCGGTCTCCGCGAAATCGCCGGGGTTCGTTCCGGCCGTGCTAATGGTCATGGCCACCGCAGTTGTCCCGCTATTGCCGACAGTAACAACTTGCACGACGCTGCTTGCGCCCACTGTTTGCGAGGAAAAATTCAACGTGGCCGGAGACAGCGAAATCCTGGACGTTCCGCCGATCCCACTGAGCGTCACGCCCTGCGGGCCTCCTTCCGCGTTGTTGGAGATGCTTAGCGTCGCGCGCGCACCTGAGCTTGCGCGGCTTTCCGACTGCTCTCCTCCACAAACTGATCAGCAGCTGCGGATCAATCGCCGGCCGTCCCCCTTCCTCCGCACTGCTCTCGATGGCTTGATAAGAGGCATGCAGGTTCAGGCGCCCTACCAGTGCCCCAATCGCTCTCGCCGGATGGTCTTCGCCGATGAGGTGTTCCACATCCACAGCTCGCCAACTCATCTGCTGTCGGTTCACCTAGCGAATCAGAGGCTGTTTGCTGATCGGATTTTCTTGGCTCATGCCGCGAGCTTAAGGCAGACTTCTTTTTTTGCAAGATGGAAATTCAGAGGGTTTCTGCACAGCTTCAATGTCACGTTTCCGGGAACGCGACGGTCGGCGTCGTTAGAGATGACCCACTACCCGACCGCGGTTAGGGGGATTACAACTTGGCCTCGACTTCCGTTCCCCACGCGAAATTTTCCTCGCCCAGAGCCAGCTCCAGCATGCCATCGACGGGCAGGACCTCGATGGGCAAGCCGCCTTCCCACAGCGCCACGGTCAGCAGGAGCTGGCGGCGCCCGCGCAGATCGAATAACTCGCGCGCCATGGCTACTTCGATGATCTTGCCGAATGCTGCCGTCACCATCGTCTGCGGATGCAGGAGGCACGCTCCGCCTTGTTCCACCACGCATCCGGCGAACTTCCGGTTAGCAACGCGCAGCGTGATGCGCGTTTCGCGCGAATCCCACAGCGTCAACCGCAATTGAAAATCCGGAATTTCGGCGATCGCTTCGGCCAAAGGGTCCACGCGCAGATAAAAATATTTTTCGCCGAAACCGTAATAGAGCCCGCCCAGCACGCGCGTGCGTCCGTGCATCGTTCCGCCCCGAGGATCGGTGGCATACAAACCCGCGCCGAGCCATTCGAAATAGCTGCTCTCGCGGCCGTCCACGGTCACGTCCAGATAAGATTCCGGCGGCTCGCGGCGGCCCCGCTCCGGCGCCTTCTTGATCGGATGCGCCAGCACATCGGGTGCGGGCTCACCCAGCGCGGTGTAAATCTCCGTAAGGTGCTTGCGATATAGTTCATCGAATTCCGCGTCGTTGGCGGAGCCGTGCTCCGGGCCGTACCACCAGTTCCAATCGCTCCCTTCGGCGGCCAGCACTGCTTCGTAGGCGCGTTCGAGTTGGGCGGCAGTGGCACCGGCGGTTCCGCGCTGCGCGACCCGCTCGTACGTTTCGCGCGCATCGCGCAATAGGTCCCATGCGCGCACATCTTCGCGGTGACCGATCCACACGTCAAAATTCGCATTGATCCACGACGCCGGGAAAATTCCGGGCATGGCCGGCGCGCTGGCGTTTTCTTCCACAGCCTCACTCGCCGTGAGCGCGCGAATATCGCCGTCGCTCTGCACGCGGCGGTAAAATTCCCGCAGGAATTGCCGCCCGTTCTCCGGGTAATATTCCCAGGCGTTTTCGCCGTCCAGGATGATGCTGACCGTCGCGGTGCGCCCGGGCGGCTCGCGATCGCCGATGGCGCGAATCCTGCGGTGCAAATCCTCGGCGGCTGCTACTGCGCCCATGCGGCTGTAGACGAAGCCCACCAGGTCCGAAATATAATGGTCGCGAAAAAATCCGTACATCTCCTTCCCGCCGTGCTGCAGTTTCCAAGGCGAATACAGATCCGGACCATTTTCCGGGTATCCGCCCGCGTCACGCCAAAACCCGATATTGCGCGTGCGGCCCAGCACGCCTTCATCCGTTGCGAACCACTTGAATCCTAGGTCCGCGGCAATTGCCAGCGATTCGTCGGAAACCGAGCCCTCCGAGGGCCACAATCCTGCCGGCGGTTTGCCGAACACTCGCTCGTGATATCTTCTGGCGCGCAGCAGCTGTTCGCGCGCGTCGCCGGGAAAGCGAAACGGAGGATGCGGCAGCGGCGTGTGCGGATTGGAAACGCGCGCGATGTCCGTGTCGCACAGAAGTGGAAGAATCGGATGGTAGTAAGGAGTCGTGGAAATTTCGATTTGCCCGCTTTCCGCCGCGATGCGATATTCCGGCAGCACCGCGCCGAGCAATTCCAGCTGCTTTTCGCGCAACAGCGTCTTGTCTCGCTCGGTATAGCCCGTGCCCTTGGTCGCCAGCAGATTCACTACCGGATCTTTCGCGATGTATTCCTCGTCCATCCACACCAGCTGCGAAAGCAATTGCAGGTCAAGCCAGTCCCGTTCGTTGAATCGGGCGGCGCAAGCTTCGGCCCCGGCGGAACGCACCTGCGCCTGCAAATCAGAAAAGCGTGGCCAGCGCTGCACGTAAATCTCATTTACCTGGAACGCGCGTTCCAGTATCTCCCGTTTCTGCTCGGGCTTCAGCGTGTCGGCCGGCGCAAACGCCAGCTCAAACCACGGCTCGCGAAATTTTCCGCTGGCATATTCCTCGATCTGCGCCGCCAGCAACGGAACAATATTGAAAGTCGCGTGTACGGCCGGAAATTCTCCCAGTACTTTCACCATGCCCCAATAATCTTTCAGAGCGTGCAGACGCGTCCACGGCAGCATGTAGCGCCCCGATACGGGATCACGATACTGCGGCTGGTGCATGTGCCAAACCAGCACTAAATTTACTCGGCCCAAATCTCTACCCTCCGCAGCTCCGTTGACACAACGCTTAACTCGCCTGCACGCTCCGAACGTCCATGCTAGAATTCGCAAGCGCAATCATGCGCCTGCTCGATAAATATATCGGTCGCGAAGTCGGCTCGCACGCCATCCTCGGCCTCGCTGTCTTTACTTTCGTTTTCTTCGTTCCGCAACTCGTCCGGCTGATGGATCTGGTCGTCCGCCATTCCGGCGGCGTCTTCACCGTTGCGCTGATATTTCTCTGTTCGTTGACGCCCGTTCTCGCCTTCACCATCCCGATGGCCGTGCTGGTCGGCGTGCTGATCGGCCTGGGTCGCCTCTCCGCCGACAGCGAAATCGTGGCGCTGCACGCTTCGGGCATCAGCTTGCGCCGCCTGCTGGTTCCGATCGGATTTGTGGCGCTCGGATGCAGCCTTGGCACTCTGGTGCTGACCTTCTGGCTGACTCCCGCGGCCATACGCACCCTGCAGCGCCTGGAAGAACGCCTGCTCCTGACCCAGGCGCCCTACGCGATCCAGCCGCGCGTCTTCAACGAGCAAGTTCCCCACTTCATATTATACGTGCAAGATGTGGAAGCGGCAGCGACGCGCTGGCGCGGTGTGTTCCTGGCATCCTCCGGGCAGGCCTCCACTACCAACGTGACCATCGCGCAGGACGCGCAGGTAGTCGCCGACCCCGGAAATAATAAATTCGAACTGCACCTGGGCAGCGGCAGCACGCACGAATACGACCCGCACGAACCTCAACATTACAATGTCACGACATTTGGCCAGAGCGAAATTCCCGTGGAGATTTCCAACCCGGTGGCCGGACCCAAAAACGTGGCGATCTCAGACTCCGAGCGCTCGGTTTCCGAATTGCTCGCCGCGAGCGGCCCGCATTGGCGCGACGCGCGCGTGGAATTCCACCGCCGCATCGCCTTTCCCGCCGCCTGCCTGGTATTTGCGCTGCTCGGCGTGCCCATCGGCGTGCGTCCGCGCCGCGGAGGACGCGCCGCCGGATTGATCCTCACGCTCGTGTTAATTGGGGGCTACTATTTTCTCTTCGTTACTGGCGCGCACATGGCGCAGCAAGGCGCCATCGCGCCGTGGGCGGGAATCTGGGCCGGAAACATCGCCGGGCTCATACTGGGCGTAATCTCGCTTCGCCGAATCGAAACCATCCGTAAGCCCAACCCGGTCGTGGCCTGGCTCGACGCGTTCTTCCGCCGCTCGCGTCCGGCGCGTCGCCGCGAAGCCGACGCTGCGCCGATGCCCGTTTTGAATGGTACCGCGGCGGGCGGACGCAGCGTCACATCCCGCGCGGATGCACGGAAAATTGTTCCGGAAGGCAGCGCTGTCGCTTTCCCGATGCTGATAGACGTCTATTTGCTGCAGCAGTTCTTCTACTATTTTCTGGTGTTGCTGGCGGGATTCATTCTGATCTTCGATGCTTTCACGCTATTCGATCTTCTCGGCGACATTTCGAAAAATAACATCCCCGTTTCGATGGTCCTGAGTTATTTTCGCTACCTCATTCCGCTGATGACGTATCAGCTCGCGCCGCTGGCCACGCTGGTCGCGACGCTGGTCACCCTGGCCGTGCTCGCAAAAAATAATGAAGTGATCGCTTTCAAGGCCAACGGCGTGAGTCTCTACCGCCTGGTTCTGCCGCTCACGCTGGCCGGCTGCGTCATCGCCTCGGGAATGTTCCTCCTCGACGATACCTTTCTTCCCTACGCCAACCAGCGCCAGGACGCGCTGCGCAACCAGATCAAAGGCCGCCCCGCGCAAACGTATTTCCAGCCCGCCCACCAGTGGATTTTCGGCGAGAACACCAAAATCTATAACTACGAGCTCTTCGATCCGGACCAGAATCTTTTCGGTGGACTGAGCGTCTTCGAGCTCGACCCGCAATCCTTCCAGATTCGCCGACGCGTCTTCGCCACACGCGCCACCTGGGTGCAATCCGAGAATACTTGGGCGCTCACGGGAGGATGGATCCGCGATTTCGAGGGAGGCAAGGTTCGTCAGTACACGCCGTTCAAAGTCCAATCTCTACCGGAAATCTCCGAGCCGCCCAGTTATTTCCGCCGCGAAGTTCGCCAATCGTATCAGATGAACTGGCGTCAGCTGGGGGAATACATCCACGGCCTGCGACAGGCGGGGTTCGATACCGCGAGGCTTTCCGTACAGTGGCAGAAGAAATTCGCCTTCCCGTTGATCGCAGCCATCATCGTGTTTCTGGGCGCGCCCTTTGCGTTCCTCACCGGGACGCGCGGCGCCGTCGGCGGACTGGCTGTCGCGGTCGGCGTCGCTATCGTGTATTGGGCCACGGCCGCGCTGTTCGAAGCGATGGGTTCGGTCGGCCAGCTCCCGCCGCTGCTAGCCGCCTGGTCGCCCGACGCGATCTTCGGTTTTCTCGGCGTGTATTTCTTCCTGAAGATGCCCACGTAAATCAAGAAACAGCGCAGCAGCGGTTCGTGAGTCGCGCGCGTATGGACGTGCAATCCTAAAGAATATTTGAAGTGTTTCTTCACATGACACCGAGACCTTCGGTCACGCTAACTCCAAGACTTAATGAATAACTTGAGCTGGATTATTCCGCATCCGTGCGAACTCGACGCGACGCGCCCGCCGCAAAATGTCAATCTCCGCCACCAAATCGGCAATCTTCAATCGAGCCTTTAATTTAGGTGGCCTGTACCAACCCAATCCGCCAGCTGTTTCAAAGTACTATTGCCGCTTATCCACGGCAGAGAAAAGATACGTCAACTCGGGGCCAGGGACGCGTTCGAAAGTGATCTTCCCTGCGACCGGCTTGGGGACTCAGAATGAAATACGGCTTAATTCTGGTGGGGATTTTCTTCGTCGGGCCGCAGTCCGCGCCGGCGAACACGCCTGCGTTCGCGCACTGCGGAACTTACGACTCCTACATCCTGCTCTACAAATCCGTACAAAAGTTTGAAGAGCTCGGAAAGCTCCGCTGTGGCGAAAGCGTCGCAATAACCGGTCAGGACGGCGGGTTCTCTCAGGTCCAAACCGCCGACGGCAGGCTCGGATGGGTGCCCACCACCGACCTTTCCACTACCGCGCCTCCTCCTCAAACGGTTTATACGTTCGGCTGGACCCAGAAGTCCAAGCCGGCGGATCAGTCAGACACCACGATCGCTCGGCCGGCGAGGGAGGCGCCCGAACGGGTGCCGGCTCCGACGCCAGTCGAGGCTTCTGTTCAGACGCCGGCCCAGACGGTTGTCGAGCCACTTGCGCAGACGCCCACTGAAGCAATTGTCCGACCGGCCGTGGAACTGACCGTCGAACCGACCGACCGGACGCCGAGCGAGCCGGCCGAACCAAATTCCGTTGCAGCGCCCGCAGCGGCGCCTGGCCCACCGGCCAGCCAGCCGCTGGACGGCCCTGTCGTCACGAGCGTCAGTGATTCTGCGCCGCTGCTCACCAATGTGAACGTCATGAAAATGCAAGGCGCGCACGTGAGCGCCGACGCGATCATCACAAAGCTAAATGCATCGCGCTGCGATTTCGACACCTCGCCCGCGGCGCTTCATCGTTTGAAGCAATCGGGTGTTTCCGACCGCATTATTCTCGCGATGATGCACGCGCCGGCCGCCTTTCCCACGGTCCCGCCGGATGGGGCGCCCGCAGTCGAATTGAAAATTCCAGGTCAAACGGCGGTGCAAGTCGCGGTGAGCAGCGATGTTTCTCCCGACAAGCTGCAGGAAGGCTCCATGGTGGAGATGACGGTCGTCGAACCCGTCACGCTGAATGGCGTTGTCGTGATCCCGCGTGGCGCGGAAGCGCGCGCAAGAATCATGGCTGTCAGGCGTTCAAGCTTGGGAAGTTCCGGGCAGGTGGTTTGGTTCATGCAGGACGTTACCGCGACGACGGGAGACCACATCCCCGCAAGTTTTGCCGCAGCGCAAGACGCGAAAGCAACGATTGGGAAATTCGCCGGGTACCCATACTTTCTTTCGGAGTACCGCAAGGGCGCGCCAGCGATCTCAGCATCGTCCGACCATATCACAGTGTTGGTAGACGGCGACATCTCCGTGCATGTTCCGCGGCCTTCAGGCAGTGAGCAAACCGCCGCGAAACCTCAAGCGCAACCTGTATCTCAAGTAACTGCGGCCGCAACCACTGTGCCGGTGTTCCCAACCATCGTGCAAACACCCGATCAACAAGCAGCTGTCAAACCCTAAAACGAAACTGAAAGTAGGTGCTCGACTAGGGGGTCGCGCGTCGCGCGACGGTCACGATGCCTCGCACATTTCTTTAACTTCCGCAGAGCACGCAAAAATCTAAAGCGACGCGCGAATTGTCGGCCAGCCCACGGTTAAACAATCTCTTGACGGCTCGCGACTGGCTCGCCATCCTGCGTCGCTCACGCGCTGCGCGGCCCACGCAATATCCGGCCCGGCAGAAACAAAATGCCGCGAAGCAAATCGAACACACCTTCCACCGCGATCCCCAATATCCGGAACGGCAGCAATATCAGCCACACAATCGGATACAACACCAGCGCCAGCAACGCCAGCGGCCAGCACAACACCAGCAAGATGCACCACAGTAGAAATTTCACCATCATCTCCTTACTCCCGTACCATGCGCCACTTCCTCACTCACGCCAGTTCTGCCATGACCCATATATATTGATACGCGCGAAACTCCGTTTTCGTTCACTGGCCACTCTGGCGCGGCACCAGGGACCGGATCTTCTGAATCACCAGATCAATCCCCACGTCGTTGTGCCCACCGTCCGGAATGATCAAATCCGCGTAGCGTTTGGACGGCTCCACAAACTCCAGATGCATCGGCCGTACCGTCTTCAGATATTGTTCGATGACCATCTGCGTCGTGCGCCCGCGGTCGCGGATATCGCGCACCAACCGCCGTATGAACCGCAAGTCGGCGTCGGTATCGACGAAGATTTTGATGTCCAGCAACTCGCGCAGCGCCTCGTTTTCAAAAATCAAAATTCCTTCCACAATAATCGCCGCTTGCGGCTCGATGCGCACAGTTCCCTTCAGGCGCTCAAAGTTGGCGTAATCGTAGGTAGGCCGTTCAATCGCCTGGCCCGCGCGCAATTGCCGCACATTCTCGGCGAGCAGCGGCGTGTCCATGGAATCGGGATGGTCGAAATTCACCTTTAGGCGCTCTTCGAACGGCATCCCGGGATAGTCGCGATAGTAATTATCCTGCTGCAGCACCACTACGTTGGTTTCCGAAAGCGCCTCAATAATCCGCCGCGTGATCGTCGTCTTGCCCGAGCCCGTTCCGCCGCAAATACCAATGATCAGCGGCCGATCGTCCCTCGTCTGCAGTTTCCCTGGCGAAATGGTCTGCTCCTCTGACGATGCGACGAGCATCGCCATCCTGTGGACGGCGCCTTTGCTTCACGCCGGCCGAAGGATTTCTCCCGCCTTCCCGCGCCGCATAGGTTTTCTCTTCGCTCTCTGCTGTAAAAACGCCTCTCGCGAAGCCTCTTTCCGCTATCAACGCTTCCTCTTCGCCGGTTTCTTCGCCTTCTTCTCTTCAATCACCGCTTGCGCCGCAGCCAGCCGCGCCGTCGGCACGCGGAATGGCGAGGCGCTGACGTAATCCATGCCGACGCGATGGCAGAACTTCACGCTCTCCGCATCGCCGCCATGCTCGCCGCAAATGCCGATCTCCAAATGTGGTCTGGTCTTTCGGCCTCGAGCGATGCCCCATTCCACCAACATACCGACGCCGGCGATGTCGAGCGTCTGAAACGGGTCTTCCTTGAAAATTCCCGCCTTGCGTTCGTCCACATATTCGGGCAGGAACCTTCCTGCATCGTCGCGCGAAAGCCCCATGACGGTTTGGGTTAGATCGTTCGTCCCGAATGAGAAGAACTCAGCGACTTCCGCGATCTGATCCGCCAGCAATGCCGCGCGCGGCAACTCGATCATCGTGCCTACCAGATAGTGAAGCTTCACTTTAGATCGCGAAATAATTTCTTCGGCGACTTTGCGCGTCTGGTCGTCCAGAATTTTCAACTCTTTTTTGTCGAGTGTCAGCGGATGCATGATCTCAGGTATCACTTTAATGCCGCGCTTCTGGCAATCAATCGCCGCTTCAATGATCGCTCGAACCTGCATCTCCAAAATTTCCGGATACGTGATGCACAACCGACAGCCGCGATGACCGAGCATGGGGTTGGCTTCATGTAATTGTTCCACTCGACGAGCCACGGCCTCGGCAGATATTCCGATCTCCTTCGCCAGCTCCGCCTGTTTGGCTGCGTCGTGCGGGACAAATTCGTGCAGCGGCGGGTCAATCAGCCGAATCGTCACGGGCAGTCCATCCATAACCTCGAATAGGCCGATGAAATCCCTGCGCTGGAACGGCAGCAGCTTCTCGAGCGCTGCGCGGCGCGCCTCAGGCGTCTCCGCCAGGATCATTTCCTGAATCGCGCGTTGCCGTTGAATGCTCTGCTCCGGATGTTCGAAATCTTTGAAGAACATATGCTCGGTGCGGCACAGGCCGATGCCTTCCGCGCCCATCTCGAGCGCCACTTTCGCATCGTGCGGCGTGTCCGCGTTCGTGCGGACGCCGATACGGCGCACCTTGTCGGCCCATTTCATCAGCGTAGCGAAAGCCTTAGGCGGCTGCGGGCGCACCAGCTCGATTTGTCCCGTGTACACCGAGCCGTCGCCGCCATCCAGCGTGATCCACTCGCCTTCGCGCACCGCCTTGCCGTTGGCATGAATCGTCTTTTGCGCCAGATCAATATCCAATTTCTCCGCGCCGACGATGCAACACTTCCCCCATCCGCGCGCCACCACTGCGGCGTGGCTGGTCTTTCCGCCCGTAGCCGTCAGAATCCCTTGCGCGACGAACATTCCCCCCACATCTTCCGGGCTGGTCTCATGCCGCACGAGAATTACTTTCTCGCCGCGCGCCGCCCACTCCTCCGCCGCCTGTGCCGTGAACACCGCCTTGCCCACCGCTGCTCCAGGCACCGCATTATTTCCCGTCACCAGCAAGCGGCTGGACAATTCCGTGCGCGACAACTTCTGATCAATCACTGGATAGAAAAGCCGCTCCACATCTTCAGGCTTGATGCGTTCAAGTGCTTCTTCAACATTGATCAGCTTCTCATTCACCATATCCACAGCAATTTGAAACGCCGCCGATGGCGACCGCTTGCCGGTTCGTGTTTGCAGCATGTACAGCTTGCCGTTCTCCGCTGTGAATTCCAGGTCCTGCATGTCGCGATAATGTTTCTCCAGGGTGTGTCGCACGCGTTCCAGTTGCGGATACACCTTTGGCATACGCTTGGCCATTTCTTGCAAATGCATCGGCGTGCGGATTCCCGCGACCACGTCTTCTCCCTGCGCGTTCAGCAAAAAATCCCCGAAGAAAGTTTTCTCGCCCGTCGAAGGGTCGCGCGTGAAGCAGACGCCCGTCCCGGAATTGTCCCCGGTGTTGCCGAACACCATCTGCACGACGTTAACCGCCGTCCCCAGCAGGCCCGTGATTTTCTCGACGCGCCTGTAAGTGACCGCCTTCTCGCCCATCCAGGAATCGAACACCGCGCCGATTGCTCCCCACAGCTGCTCGTGCGGATCGTCGGGAAACGCCTTCCCGGTCTTCTCTTGGTAGTAAGTCTTGTATTCCCCAACGAGTTTTCGCCAGCCCTCGGCGCTCACTTCGGTGTCGTCTTTCACCTTCAGCGATTGCTTCATTGCTCGCAGCCGCTGCTCCAGATCCTCTTTGGGCAAACCAATCACGACCGACGAGTACATCTGCACGAACCGGCGGTAGGCGTCGTACGCGAACCGCTCGTTTTTCGTGGCGCGCGCCAGTCCCTGAACCGCGCGGTCGTTGAGACCCAAGTTCAGGATCGTCTCCATCATTCCCGGCATCGATCTTGCCGAACCGGAGCGCACGCTCACGAGCAGCGGGTCTTTTGCATCACCAAGTTTCTTGCCAGTTAGTTTTTCCAGGCGCGCGATGCTCTTGGCTACCTCTCCGCGAAGCGCGCTCGGATATTTCCGGTCATGCTTCAAAAAATAGTCACAGGTCTCGGTGGTGATGGTGAACCCCGCCGGCACCGGCAGCCCGATGCGCGTCATCTCCGCGAGTCCCGCGCCCTTGCCGCCCAGCAGGTCGCGCATGTCGCCTGTGCCGTCCGCCTTACCTGCGCCGAAGAAATAAACATATTTCATTTGTCGGTCTCCAGATCCACTTTAAGTTTTCGAAAATCGTAAGTGCGGCCACTCGGCGAAACCTTCTCAATAAACGCTTGAACAAAATCTGTCGGCGCTCCGACAACTAAACCGCAACTTCAATGCACGCGAAGCTACTTCAGGAATTACTTCGCCTCCTCGCCCCCGAGTTCCGAAAAATCCGCAATCGTAGAAAATTCTTTAAGTAGGCCTGCGAGAAGCGCCACGCGATTCCGTCGCACGTTCTTGTCCTCAACCATTACTAGAACCTTGTCGAAGAATAGATCCACCGCCGGACGCAACCCGGAAATCGCCTCCAGCGCCTCTCGATATTTCTTCGCCTTTTTCTTGATGGTCGCTTCGCCGCCAATTTGCTGCGCCGCGTTGTACAGCGCGCGCTCGGCCGGTTCCCACAGCAGGTCGGCTTGCACCGCCAGTTGCGATTTATCAATTCCGGCCGCGGATTTCTCCAGGATATTGCGTATGCGCTTGAACGACGCCGCCAGCGGAACGAAATTTTTCATGTTGCGGATGGCTTTCACCGCGGCCACGCGCTCCATCGCGTCCACCAGGTCGTCCGCTCCCGCAGCGAATGAGGCATTAATCTCGTCGTACGCAAAGCTGTGTCGCTCGCGCAGGATGTAGCGCGCGCGCTCCAGCAGAAAATCCAGCACTTGCTTCTGTACTGCTTCGGACGCCTCAATTCGTGGCGGGTTCTCTTTCAGTGCCTTGGCGGCAGCTGAAATCGCCGCAGAAAGCGAGAGCGGCAACTTGCGCTCCAGAATAATCTTCACGGTGCCCTGCGCCGCGCGACGCAGCGCGAAGGGATCGCTCGAGCCCGTTGGCACGGCGCCCACAGCGAAGCACGCCACCAACGAATCCAACTTGTCCGCCAGCGCCACTGCGCATCCTGTCAAATTGCGGGGCAGCGGATCGTCAAGTCCGAGCGGCTTGTAATGATCATAGATGGCCCATGCGATATCTTCCGGCTCGCCCTGCGCGCGCGCGTAAAGCCCTCCCACCACGCCCTGCAATTCCGGAAACTCGCCCACCATCCCCGTCACCAGGTCACACTTGGCGAGCTCCGCGGCGCGATCCGAACCCGCCACATCCGCCTGCGAAACGCCGCCGCTAAACCACTGCTCGGCCAGCCAGCGCGCCAGCGAGCGCATGCGCGCGACTTTATCGCCGTAGCTTCCCAACCGCGATTCGTAAGTGACCGCTGCGAGCTTCGGCAAATAATCGCCCAGCTTGATCTTCTGATCCGTCCGCCAGAAGAACTGTGCGTCCGCGAAGCGCGCGCGTAGCACGCGTTCGTGCCCGGCCCGCACCAACCCTTTGGGATCCTTGGGCAGATTGATCACCGCCAGAAAATGCGAAGCCAGTTCCCCGCTACGCGATTCCAGCCCGAAATATTTCTGATGGTCGCGCATCACCGTCAGCAGAATTTCGTCCGGCAGCGCCAGATACGCCGGATCGAAATCTCCGATAATTACGCTCGGGTATTCGTTGAGATATGCCACAAGCTGAAGCAGTGCGGCATCCTCATGCGTGTGCAATCCTCCGCGGCTGGTGAGCGAGCGAATCTCCGTGACGATTTTGCTCTCGCGCTCGGCAGGCCGACACAATACAAAGCTTTTCTTTAACTTCGCCTCGTAATCCGCGGGGCTCTTAACGGGCAAGTGCTTCTTCCCCAGGAAGCGATGTCCGTTCGTGTGATTCCCAGCTTCCACTCCTGCGAACGAGAACGGAATGACCTTCCCGTCCAGCAGCGCCACAATCCAGCGAATCGGCCGGATGAACCGCGGCCCGTGCGCGCCGGTCCAATACATGGAGCGCGGCCAGGAAATTTCCTGAATCACCTGCGGCAAAGCTTCGCCGAGTATTTTCGCCGCCGGCCTGCCGATCACCACTTGCTTCGCGCAAAGATATTCGCCCTTCGGCGTATTCACGATGCTCAGCTTCGATACTGGAATTCCCTGCTTCTCGGCAAAACTCATCGCCGCGCGAGTCGGCTCGCCGACCTGGTCGTACGCCACAGATTTCGGCGGACCGGTAATTTCGCGCGTCACATCTTCTTGCCGCATTCGGACGCCGCGCGCGATCGCCACCAGCCGCCGCGGCGCACCGAAAGTTTCAATTGAACCATCCGCGGATTTTTCTTCTAGTAATCCATGCGCAAGAAACTGCTTTTGAAGTAACGCTTTAAGTTCCTGCGACGCTTTCAAAATCATTCCCGCGGGAATTTCTTCACACCCAATTTCAAAAAGAAAATCTCCGCGCGATTTCCTGCCCGCCGCCGCGTCCTTCACCTTCATGCGACCACCTTCGCCGCATCCGGCTTGCCGCCAGAGCTCTGCTCCAACCATGCTGCTGCTACACGAATCGCGAGCTTCCGCACGCGCGCGATCATTGCCGCGCGCTCCGTCACCGAAATCGCGCCGCGCGCATCCAGCAAATTAAACAGGTGCGAGCATTTCAAGCACAGGTCGTACGCCTGCAAAATCGGAAAACCCTTCTTCTGCGGCCCTTTCAGGCTTGCGTAGGCCGCGAGCAGCCGAGCCGACTCCGCTTCCGCCAGGTCAAATTGTTTGCGCGTGGATGCTGCATCGGCATAATCGAAGCTGTACGCGGAAAATTGCTGTTCTTCCGCCAGCCGCACCTGGCGGTAAGTCACCGTTTCCGACCAGCGCACGTCGAAAACGTTGTCCACGCCCTGCAGGTACGAAGCGATGCGGTCCAGCCCGTAGGTTAGCTCCACCGAAATCGGGTCCAGGTTCTGCCCACCGCTCTGCTGAAAATAAGTGAACTGCGTGATCTCCTGCCCATCCAACAGCACTTGCCAGCCAATTCCCCACGCGCCCAGAGTAGGTGACTCCCAGTTGTCTTCCTCGAAGCGAATATCATGTTCCTTTAAGTTAATTCCAACGGCAGCGAGGCTCTCGAGGTACAAATCCTGCACGTCCGCAGGTGCGGGTTTCAGTATCACTTGAAGTTGCGTGTGCTTGTAAAGCCGGTTCGGATTTTCGCCGTAGCGCCCATCCGCAGGACGACGACTGGGTTGCGCGTAGACCACACGATAAGGATCGGGTCCGAGCACGCGCAGAAAAGTTTCAGGATGCATCGTGCCCGCACCGACTTCGATGTCATACGGCTGTTGAAGTATGCAATCGCGGCGCGTCCAGTATTCTTCAAGTCTCAGTAGAAGGTCCTGAAAGCTCAAGCCCCTCACAAGCTTCGTCGCAGGTTTAGCTTCCGCAGCTTTCTTCACGTGTTTCTTCACGCCAGGGACTCCAGAAGTTCCCGCGACTTCAGCTTGCGGTCAATTTGATGTTCGATGACGTCGAGCATAACATCGCTCAGGTCGCGCGCGGCGCGGGGCGAGATCATTTCTTCGCTAAGCTTATCGAGCCGCTCGCCGAGCATCTTGCGCGCTGCGACCAGCACCGCGGGAGAAAGCGTGCGCATGCCCGGGCGGCGGCACTTGCTGCAGGATATCGCCGAAGCGCTCGGCGAAAAATAAGCCGCTTCCTTGGCGTCCAGTTTGCGTCCGCAGCGCGCACAAGCATCCAGAGTCGGCAGCCACCCGCCCAGCTTCACGGTCCACAGCACGAAATAAGCCAGCGGCAATTCCGGTTTGCCGGTCTTCTTTATGGTTTGCGCGACGAGCAGCAGCAAGCGGAAATTCGCGTCGGAAGGCTCGTGGTCGGGCAGCACCGTTTCCGTTACTTCGCTAAGGATCGCCAGTGCCACGCCGGAACCGTAATCACGAAAAGCATCCAGAAACGATTCAAGCAAATCGCACTGATTAATCCGCACCAGCTCGCGATTTTGTTTCTCGTAAAACCAGATGTGCACGTGCGACAGCCGCTCCAGCGTCGAACCAAAGCGGCTTTTGGTGCGCCGCGCGCCGGATGCCACGCCGCGCACGCGGCCCATCGAACGCGAAAGAAAGCTGACCAGCCGGTCGGCTTCGCCTAGCGGATAACTCTGCAGGATAATGGCCTCGGATTCGTGAACTGGCATCAGGGTGCCGGCGCGCCGCCGTGCCGCCGTGCATTGAAGCGATTCGCTCCGTCAACCTCGGAGCGACACCTCTCTACGCCCGGCCGCGCGCATGCGAGACGAAAATTTTTATCACAGCGGGGCATCCGGCGCAATTGCAAAACGAATTTCCCGCGCGCGGCCAGCGCAATTTTCTCCATCTTCGCCACCACACGATTCATCATTCCCTCTTGAAAATGCCCCGACGTCAGATACAGTCGTTTAGATGATTACCTTCACGTCAAAGCAAAGAATGACCAGCCACGCGGGATCCAACGAGTGATCCCACTGAGAGATTTAACGCCACGGCGTTCCTTCCCCGTCGTGACTTTGCTGTTGATCCTGGCGAACACGATCGTGTTCCTGTATCAGATTTCGCTTCCGCCACACGCCGCCGACGCCTTCATCATGACGTACGGAGTGGTCCCTTACAAAATTCAGATGGCGCTAGTCGGACGCCATTACACGCTGCACGAAGCCCTGCTACCGCTCTTCACTTGCATGTTTCTGCACGGCGGCTGGCTGCACATCATTGGCAATATGTGGTTCCTGTGGATTTTTGGAGCAAACGTCGAGGACCGCATGGGCCCCGTCGCATACTTGCTCTTCTACCTGGTCTGCGGAATCGGCTCCAGCGTCGCGCAGACACTATTTTCCTGGGGCTCGCACATCCCCTCGCTCGGCGCGAGCGGAGCAATCTCCGGTGTGCTCGGCGCCTACATCGTATTCTTCCCCGCCTCGCAAATTTCCACGCTGATCACTTTATTCATCCTCTGGTTCCGCGCGCGCATTCCGGCTTTGGTTTTTATCGGCCTGTGGTTTGCGATGCAATTCCTCAGCGGCGTTAGTTCGCTGGGCACGACGGGTGCATCGGCATCGGGCGGCGTAGCCTGGTGGGCGCACGTCGGCGGATTTCTGCTCGGTGTTGTAATAGCATTGATCATGTCAATTGCTACTCGAAGTGTCGCGCGCGACCGATTCGTCGCCTAGCCGACAATTCCAGCGTTCGTTGAGTTCTTCATGTGGCGCCACTAAAGCAACATGTCAAGAGTTTTGGCGCATCCGACACCAGTCGCGATACCTCAGTTTTTACTTGAACCTCTACGAGCCGCACTCTCGTCTTGAATAACGAGCTTGCTCCAAAAAAAATCCCAGTGACCTGTTGCGCCAGCGCACCTTTTACTTACGACGATGATTCAAGCGTACCCTAACGGTGTGCTCGAACGCGGCATCTCATTCGCCGTCGACCCACCCCATGCTCGACCCGGCGAAACTAGCTCCCCTGCGGAGCGAAGCCAATATACAATGTGCTCACGCATTTGGTTGCCGCGCACGGCGATATATCTGCACCCCGTCGCGCGTATTAGAATTTGCAGCCCTCAAGCACAAGTGAAGGAGCACCAGCCGTACATGTCCACGCCGTCGCAGCCCAGACCTGACCTGAGTGCGTTGCGCATCGATAAAACCCAGCGCACGACTAGCAAGCGCGGCAAGCGCTGGGGGCTTGTCGTGGGCGCGCTCGTGGTGCTGGCACTCATCGCCGGAGCCGCTTGGGCCCTGCGCGACCAGAAGCCAGTCGTGGAAGTCGCCGTCGCGCAGAAAACCTCGACCGGGCGCCCTGCCCTGCTCAACGCCAGCGGTTATGTCACACCTCGTCGCCGCGCCACAGTCGCCGCGAAAATCACCGGGCGCGTAACTGGCGTATTTTTCGACGAAGGCGTGCACGTAAAAGAAGGCCAGATCCTGGCGACGCTGGATAATTCCGACGTCAAGCGGGCGCTCGAATCCGCCGTCGCGGACCGCAATTCCACACGCGCGCAAATCGCCGATCTCGAGGTGCAGCTCAAGAACGCGGAAATCGAACTGCATCGCGCCCGCGAATTGCAAAGCGCGGGAGTGCAGAGCCAGGAAGCGCTCGACAATGCGCTCACCACCGCCGATAGCCTGAAGGCGAAAATCGCTCTGACCAAAGTGCAAGTGGCGGGCGCTGAAGCGCGCATCGCCGAAGCCCAACAGGCCGTGGACAATTGTGTGATTCGCTCGCCTTTCGATGGCATCGCTGTTTCCAAGGACGCGCAAGTGGGCGAAATGATTTCTCCGATTTCCGCGGGCGGAGGCTTCACGCGCACCGGTGTCGCCACCATCGTGGACATGAACTCGAACGAAATCGAAGTGGACGTCAACGAAGCGTATATCTCGCGCGTCGAACCGGGCCAGCCGGTCACTGCGGTTCTGGACGCCTATCCCGACTGGCAGATTCCATCGAAGGTTCGCACCGTGATTCCCACCGCGGATCGCCAGAAAGCTACCGTAAAAGTTCGCATTTCATTCTTAAAGCTTGACCCGAGGATTTTGCCGGACATGGGTATCAAGGTCACCTTCCTCGGCAACGAGCCGGATAAGCCCACAGGCATAGCGGCTGCCGCGCTGATTCCGTCCGGCGCCCTGCGTGACGAGAGCGGTCACAATATCGTTTTCCTTGTTAAGGATAATCAGCTGGAGCGCCGCGCCGTAACCGTGGGCAATACGCGCGGCAGCGACGCCGAAATTATGACAGGCCTCGCGGCGGGCGATACCGTAGTCGTCAAAGGACCCGCGGATTTGCACGATGGTGAAGCGATTCAGATCAAGAAATAGGAGCGCGCAAAATGGTGCGAGTGGATGGCAGTGGCAGCGCAAACAGCCTGATCAAAATCCGCGGCCTCGATAAGAAGTACAAGCGCGGCGGCGAGGAAATTGACGTCCTGCAGGGGCTGAATCTCGACGTTGACCAGGGCGAGTTCGTCGCCTTCATGGGCCCCAGCGGCTCCGGCAAGACGACTCTGCTCAATCTCCTCGGCGGACTCGACGTGCCCTCCCACGGCAGCATCACCGTGGCTGGCGACGAAATCACGCACATGTCCAGCGGCAAACTCACTGAATGGCGGGCGCGGCACGTGGGCTTCATCTTTCAGATGTACAACTTGATCCCGGTTCTCACCGCGTTTCAAAACGTTGAGTTGCCGCTGCTGCTCACCAAGCTCTCGAAGTCTGAGCGCCGCACGCACGTCGAAGCCGCTCTGGGCATTGTCGGGCTCGCCGATCGCATCGATCACTACCCGCGGCAACTTTCCGGAGGTCAGGAACAACGCGTGGCGATTGCCCGCGCGATCGTCGCCGACCCCACGTTCCTGCTGTGCGACGAGCCGACCGGCGACCTCGACCGCAAGAGTGCTGATGAAATACTTGAACTATTGACGCGCTTCTCCAAGGAACACAACAAGACCATCCTGATGGTGACGCACGATCCCATGGCCGCCGAAAGAGCTCAAGCAACACTTCACCTTAACAAAGGCGTGCTCGTAGAAGGCGCGCGCGTCGGGAGCCTGGCATGAAATTTCTTCCGCTCATACTCGCGAACTTGTCACGGAAAAAATTACGCACGACTCTGACGATCGGTTCCTTCGCCGTCGCGCTGTTCCTGTTCGGATTCCTCGCCGTGATTCACGGCGCGTTCAACGGCGGCGTGGACCTGGCTGGGATCGACCGCCTCATGGTAATCAACAAAGTCTCCATCATCCAAACGCTGCCGCGTTCTTACGGCGATCGAATTCAGCGCATCCCCGGGGTGAAGTACGTCGCCATCCAAAGCTGGTTCGGCGGAATTTACCAGGATCCTAAGAATTTCTTCCCAAGCTTCGCGATTGATCCCGTCACCGAGCACCAGGTGTTCCCGGAGTTTGCCGTTCCCGATGACCAGTGGAACGCTTTCTTGGCCGATCGCGAAGGGGCGATCGTCGGCGCGCGCACCGCCAAGCGTTTTGGCTGGAAAGTGGGCGATCGCGTCCCGCTAAAAGCCCCGATCTACGGCAGCGGCACGTGGGAGTTCAATATTCGCGGAATTTACAACGATCCTCGCGAAGGCGCCGATCTCACGCAGTTCTGGCTGCGTTATGACTATCTCGACGAGCGCCGCACCGTCGGCAAGGGCGACGTGGGATGGTATGCGGTAAAGCTGGACTCACCCGACGACGCGGTCCGTGTAGTGAAAACGATTGATGAGGGCTTCGCGAACTCACCATACGAAACCAAAACCGAAACGATGCAGGCCATGGCTGCCTCGTGGGTCAAACAGGCCGGCAACATCGAGTTCCTGATTCTGGCGATCGGCGGGATTGTGTTCTTCACGCTCTTGCTGGTCACCGGAAACACGATGGCGCTGGCAGTTCGCGAGCGCATGGGTGAACTAGCAGTGATGAAGGCAGTGGGCTTCTCCGATCGCTTCGTGCTGTTCATCGTCCTCGCGGAATCTGTGTTGATTGCCGTGGTGGGCGGCGCGATTGGCCTGGGCTTCTCGAAACTTTTCACCTTGAGCGGCGATCCCACGGGCGGCGTACTGCAATCCTTCTTCTTGTCCGGTTCTGCGATCCTGCTGGGCATGCTGGCCGCATTCGCGGTGGGAATTCTCGCCGGAATTTTGCCGGCCAGTTCCGCCATGCGCCTGCGCGTCGTAGATGCGCTTCGGAGGATTTGACAGATGGCGATCCCGATTGTTTACAATTTACGCAGCATGCGCGCGCGCTGGGTTTCCGCGATCGTCGCGGTGCTGGGTATCGCCGGAACCGTGGGAGTTTTTATTGCGATGCTCTCGCTGGCTCGTGGCTTCCGCGCCACGCTGGTGAATTCCGGCTCGCCCGAGAATGCGCTGATACGTCGCGCGGGGGCTTCCAGCGAATTGGACGGCTCGATTGGCCTCGATCAGGTGAAGGTGATTCAGGACGCGCCGGGAATCGCGCGCGAAGATGGCCGTCCGCTGATCAGTCCGGAGGTTGTGGTGATCGCGGCCTTCCCGCTGATCACAACGGGCACCGATGCAAACGTGCAAGTACGCGGCGTTTCTCTGGAAACACTTAAAGTGCGGCCCAACATACGAATGGTTCAGGGGCGCTTCTTCCAGCCCGGGCTTACCGAACTCGTCATCGGGAAAAATGTGGCGTCCACTTATTCCGATCTGGAAATGGGCAAGCCGGCGAAATTCGGCGGCGGGACATGGAACGTTGTCGGTGTGTTTGACGCGGGCGGAAGCGCGTTCGACTCTGAGATCTGGGCGGACAGCCGAGTGGTCAATCAAGTTTACAAGAGGCCCGACGAATTATTTCAATCCGCTACCGTGCGCCTCACGTCACCAGCGGCGTACAACCAGTTGAAGGATTCGCTCAGCACCGATCCGCGGCTGACGGTGGAAATGGACCGCGAGATTGAATATTACGCCCGCCAATCGCAAGTACTAACCACGCTGATTACCGTTCTGGGCTCGCTGGTCGCCGTAATTATGGGCATCGGCGCGGTGATCGGCGCGCTCAACACGATGTATTCCGCGGTTGCTGAGCGGTCGCGCGAAATCGCCACGATGCGCGCCATCGGTTTCGCCGGCAGCAGCATCGCGCTATCGTTTGTGTTTGAAGCCGTGCTGATCGCGCTGATTGGCGGCGTCGTGGGCTGCATTTTTGTTCTACCGCTTAATGGCTTCACCACCGGCACCATGAACATGCAGACGTTCTCGCACCTCGCGTTTGCGTTCAAAGTGACGCCGCCGCTGCTGGCCATCGGCATCGCCTTCGCGCTGTTGATGGGAATCATCGGCGGTGTTCCGCCAGCGGTGCGCGCCGCGCGCCGGCCCATCGCGGTCGCGCTGCGCGAACTGTAACCATCGGTTGAGGTTCACGCGCGCGAATCGCCGTCGGTGCGCCGACAACTCGAGAATCGGTCGAAGCAAACGGCGCACCGAAGTACGTAAAGTGAATCCTTCAGTTTCGACGAGCATTTTTTCCGCATAAAATTGTTCCCACTTCCTCGAAGAGGACTAGAATAGCGTCTGCTCCCAGTCCGCATTTTCGTTGACGAAAGATCGGCTTAGTATCGACAAGGGAGGCATGGAATGGCGATTGGCAATTTTGGTTTTGCGCGATCCCGTCGCTTTGGCGCGTTTCTGGGCGCGGCAGTTCTAATCGGTGCGCTTGCTTTCCCGCTTCCGGCTTTCTCGCAGAAAGCTCCGACTGGCAATCAAATCATGGGCGAAGTCGGCTTCACGGCCTCAACGAAAGCGGAGAAGACCGCCGGCGTCTGGGTGGACGGCCAATACGTCGGCTTCGTGAATGAGCTGCGCGACGACAAAAAAGTTCTGTTGCTGCCCGGGGAGCACGAAATCTCCGTGCGCCAGACTGGTTACTTCGAGTTGACGCAGAAGATTGTCACCGCGCCCGGGAAGAAGACCATCCTGACCATTCGCCTGGAGAAAAACCCCCAGGCGCAGTTCTCGGCGGTCAACGGCGAGATCAAGCTGGAGGTTACACCAGAGCGAGCCGCCGTATTCGTTGACGGCCATTTCGCCGGTACCGTGAATCAGTTCCGCGGAGCCGGCCGCGCCATGCTGGTTGCGCCAGGAAGCCACCACATCAAGATTGACCTGGTCGGCTACCAACCGTTTGAAACCGACGTTACCCTGCTCGCGAAGCAGAAAATCACCGTCAAGACAGATCTGGTCGCCGGAACTGTGCAACAGGCGGATCCGGCCGTTAAAAATAATTGATGCAATGGTTGATGTCGGAACGGGCTCGCTACGTGGCGCGGAGAAATCAGCAAGGAGATCGCAATTCGTGAGTTGAAGAAACACATTAATAGCTGTTCGCGGAGGAGACCGAACCAGACGCCGTCGGTTTTTGCTCTCTCATATTTGCCTCAAAGCTTTTTTCTCTGTGTTAAGGTTTTGATCTTCCGCGCTAACTCGCACCGCCTGACTTCGCGACGCTGTTCGCCACCCAGTCGCCAACCTCGCGCGTCGTGAGCGTCCCCCCAAGCTCGGCCGGGGTCTTTCCTTCCTTCAGCGCCGTGCGCACAGCCTTGTCAATCGCCTGCGCCTCCGCCTGCAAACCCAGAAACTCGAACATCATTCCCACCGTGAGAATCGCGCCCATCGGATTTGCGATGCCCTTACCCGCGATGTTGGGCGCCGAGCCGTGCACCGGCTCGAACAGCGACACCTGCCCCGGATGAATATTGCCCGAAGGCGCCAGGCCCAAGCCGCCCGCCAGCTGCGCGCCCAAGTCGCTCGCGATATCGCCGAACAAGTTGGAAGTAACGATTACCTGAAATTGCGAAGGGTCGCGCACCATCTGCATCAGCAAATTGTCGATGTACTGATGGCTGGATTCGATCCCCGGATATTCCGCGCGCACTTCCTTAAAAACGCGCTGCCACAAGTCATGTCCGAACGTCAGCGCATTCGACTTGTCGGACATGCACACGCGCTGCAGACCGCGGTTCCGCGCAAACTCAAACGCGTACCGGATAATCCGTTCCACGCCCTTGCGCGTATTGACGTCCTCTTGAATCGCGACTTCGTCCGCGGTCCCCTTCTTGAAATTTCCGCCCATGCCCACGTACAGGCCTTCGGTATTCTCGCGGAACACGATGAAGTTCACGTCTTTTTCAGCGCGGTCTTTCAGCGGAGTGAAGCGCTTGTCGAATAAAACACAGGGCCGCGCATTCACATACAGATCGAGCTTGAATCGCAAACCCAGAAGAATTTCCGCAGCGTGAATATTCGTCGGAACGCGCGGATCGCCCATCGCGCCCAGCAGAATAGCGTCGAAATCGCGCTGCAGCATTGCAACCGCGTCCGCCGGCAGCGAGGTGCCGTCGCGCAGATATCGGTCCGCGCCCCAATCAAATTCCGTAAGCGCAACTTCCCGGGCGCCAGACGCAGCCGCAGCCTGCAAAACTTTTACAGCTTCAGGAATTACCTCTTTGCCGATGCCGTCTCCGGGAATTACGACGATGCGCTTGCGCGCGCTGGACGCTTTCGCTAAATTCATGCCGTCGCGCAAACTAACATGCGGGTCCGGTGCTGTCAACGCGGGCACGCGCGCGGGCACGCGCGCGACGCAAGAATATTTTAGAAACGAAGCGCCGCACCCCAGCATCGAAAGGAACGGCTGCGATCAACTCAGCACGATCGCAGTCCCAATCCGCACGGAGGAATCATGGCAAAAATGCGCGCAGTGCAAGTTTCGAAAGCTAAGGGCCCGTTCGAGATCGTCGAACGTGAAATTCCACAGCCCGGGCCGGGCGATGTACGCGTGAAGGTGCAGGCGTGTGGCGTCTGTCACAGCGATTCGATCACCAAGGAAGGTTTGTTCCCCAACATTCAGTATCCGCGCATCCCGGGACACGAAGTCGGAGGCGTGGTTGATGCAATCGGCAGCGGGGTCAAAGGCTGGAAGGTTGGCGATCGCGTCGGAATCGGCTGGTACGGCGGGCACTGCGGATACTGCGATTCCTGCCGCCGCGGCCATTTCGACTTGTGTTTGGTTGACCGTGCGGTCACCGGCATTTCGCGCGATGGCGGTTACGCGGAATACATGATCACGCCCGCGGTGACGTTGGCGCTGATTCCGGACGAGGTCAACGCGGTGGATGCCGGGCCGCTGATGTGCGCCGGGGTGACTACGTTCAATTCCCTGAGGAATTCTGGCGTCGGACCTGGCGAAGTTGTCGCGGTGCTCGGCATCGGCGGGCTGGGACATCTGGGCGTCCAATTCGCGGCGAAGTGCGGCCACAAGACGGTGGCGATCGCGCGCGGTGCGGACAAGGCCGAGCTGGCGAAGAAGCTCGGCGCCCACGTTTACATTGACAGCGACAAGCAGGACGTTGCGGCCGAACTGCAGAAGCTGGGTGGCGCGAAGACGATTCTCGCGACCGCTCCTGGTGGAGACGCGATGACCACCGCGTTCGGCGGGCTGGGAATCGACGGCAAGCTGATGGTGCTCGGAGTGCCGGATACGCCGATCCAGGTGAATGCGATCACGGCGATCTTCAGTCGCGCCGGATTGCGCGGATGGTACTCGGGCAGCTCGATTGATTCGCAGGACACGCTGCGCTTCAGCGCGCTCACCGGCGTGCGTCCGATGACACAGGTTTTTCCGCTCGATAAAGTGAACGAAGCCTACGACGCCATGATGAACGGCACGGTGCGATTTCGTTCCGTGTTGAAGATCAGCGCATGAGGCGATCTTTACTCGTAGCGCAGAGCGACCATGGGATCCACGCGCATGGCGCGGCGCGCGGGGATGTAGCACGCGAGAAGCGCCACAGCGCTTAGCAGCAGGCCGACGGCGGCGAAGGTGATGAAGTCGGTGGCGCCAACGCCGAAGAGTACCGTGCGGAGAAACCGCGTCAGCGCAAGCGACAAAAGCAAGCCGCAGGCCAAGCCCGTCACGATGAGCCGCAGGCCGTTGCCCAGCACCATACGGAATACGTCGGTGGACTGCGCGCCCAAAGCCATGCGCAAGCCGATCTCGTGCGTGCGCTGGCGTGTGGTGTAGGCAATCACGCCGTAAATTCCCACTGCCGCAAGAATCAGCGCGAGCAAACCGAAAGCGCCGACGAACGTGCCGGCAATGCGCTGCCCGGTGCTAGCCACTTGCACGCGCGATTCTAGCGTGGATTCGTCGTACACCGGCAGATTGGCGTTCAGCTCGTGCACCGCTTTTTCCACCGCGGCCCTGTAAGTGAGCGGATCTCCCGCAACGCGCGCGTGAATGGTAACTTCGTCGGAATAATCCTGCAGGACGGGCAAGTAAATAAAAGGCACCGAACTTTCGCGCAGAGAATAATAGCTGCTGATGCGCGTGACGCCGACAATCGTACGCCAGCCGCCGACGGCGTCCACGCGCTTGCCCACTCCGTCTTCATTCGGCCAGTAGCGATGCGCGAAAGCTTCGTTGACGATTGCGACGGGCTGCGAAGTCGCAGTGTCCTGCTCCGTGAAATCGCGCCCCGCGACGAGCGGAATCTGCATGGTGCGGAGGTAATTCGGACCAGCTGTGGCCGTCGCAATATTCATGGATTCATGGGGCTGCGGAACGTAGCCTTCGGGTTTCGCGGTGGTGACGTCCCAGCTGTAGCCGAGCGGCACCCAATCCGCAATCGAAACGGATTGCACCCCAGGCAACGCTGCAATTTTCGCCAGCAGCTGGCGATGAAATTCCATACCGGATTCCCGATTGTAGCCTGACGGGAACAGACTGTACGAAGCGACGAGCACGTGATCCGGATTGAAGCCGGGATTTAAGGACTGAGCCGCGCGAAAACTCCGAATAAACAGGCCCGCGCAGACCAGCAGAAAAAGTGAAAGCGAAATTTGCGCGACGACCAGCATGCTTGCGAGGCGCGCGCGATGCAGTCCGCCGGAAACGCTGCCCGAATCTTCCTTCAGTACGGAGTTCGGCGCGAGGTCCGAAGCGCGCCACGCAGGCAGCACGCCGAAAATAATTCCGGTGAAGAGCGAGAGCAGCATCGTCGCTAGCAGCACGCGAGAGTCGGCGTGAATATCCATCGCCACGGGAATATTCGTGGGCGGAATGAATTGCGAAAATGTCCCGGCGGTCCAGGTGGTGATGAGAATGGCTACGCCGCCGCCTGCGAGCGCGAGGATCAGACTCTCGATGAGCAGTTGGCGAACCAGGCGCCAGCGGCTGGCGCCGATGGATAGCCGAATCGCGATTTCGCGGCGGCGCGCCACGGAACGCACCAGCAGCAGATTCGCAACGTTGGCGCAAGCGAGCAAAAGCACCGCCCCGGCGATGGCCATCAGCATCGGAAGCAGCACATAAAGGTAGCCATTGGCTCCGAACGGTGCGCGCCATAACGGATAAAGCGTGACGACATTTTCGCCTTGATGTTCTTTGGGGTACTGCGTTACTAACTGCTTCATCAGCATATTCATTTCCGTCTGCGCCTGAGCGGGCAACACGCCGGGCGACAGACGCCCCAGAGTCACGGCCCAAGTGTTGCTGCGCTCGTGCAGCCGATCCGAATTCGACATGACTTGTGGCGCCATCATGATCGGCAGCCACAGCTCGCTGCGCAGTCCGGTCTGCGTTCCCTGAAATACGGGAGGCGCAACTCCGACGATGCCGTAAGGATGCTCGTTGATTTGCAGCGTGCGGCCGATCACGGAGCGATCGCCGGCGTAACGAATTTGCCACATACGATAGCTGATAACGACCACGGGCGCGCCATTCGCCGCCGTGTCTTCCGACTGCAGAAATCCCCGGCCGAGAATGGGCCGCACGCCAAGAAAATCGAAATAGTTCGCGGAAACCAGCGTGCCCCAGGTGCGCTCGGGCTTGGCTCTGCCCGTCAAGTTCATGGGTTCGATGGAAAAGGCCGTGAGCGCGGAAAAACTTTTGGTGCGTTCGCGCAAGTCCACAAAGTCCGGATAGGAAAATGGGATGGGATTGCGCGAATCTCCGCCCGAGGTGAAGGCGAGAATATTTCCGGTGTTCGCCGCGCCGGGTATCGGATTTAGCAGAGTGGAGTTGATCCAACTGAAGATGGTGCTATTGGCGCCGATGCCCAGCGCGAGCGTGAGAATCGCCGTAGCGGTAAAACCAGGCGATTTCAGCAACACGCGTAGCGCGTAGCGCACATCCTGCCACAGAGCACCCATCACGGCCTCCGATAGTAACCAGCCATACCCAGTGCAATCACCACGCCAAGTTCCACGAGCTTTAGCGGGTCCTAAGTCCAAGCGTACAAGCTATCCACCCAGCGATCAAATGTGCGGCTTCCGAGGCTAACTCCCCTTGTTTGGCGCAGTTGACGCCGGGACCGAAGCTTCGCCTCCCGCGTTCGATGGCTGTGTAGCGGAACGCTGCTGCCGCGCGAACTTTTGTCTCGCGTCGCGGTGTTCGGAGTTGGGATGGACCGCGCGGAATCGGACGCTCGCGTTTCGGCGTGTTCCCCCTGTCCATGCGTACAGTTTCATGGCAAACACCTCGCGCTTCAATTGCGATTGCTCGCCATGCGGCGCGCGCATACATTGAATTCAGCGTCTGGCAGCACGTCGCGACGACTTGGAACCAAAATCCGGAGGGAATATGTGGAGCAACAGCAAGCAGTCCGATTCTCCTAACCCAGGGCCCGCACAACCGGCAGCTTACCCCGCAACACAATCGTCGGCTAACTCTAACGCGAATTCTGCTCCGGCAGCGTCACAGACATACCGCTCCAGCTCTCCAACCGCGCGCAACCTGGCGATTTTGGGGCCGGGACTGACCGTCAAAGGTCAGATTTCGGGCGACGAAGATTTGCAAATTGACGGCAAGGTGGAGGGCTCGATTACGCTGAAGGGCCAGCGCCTCACCGTCGGACAGAACGGCGAAATTGTTTCGGATGTGCGTGCACGGGATGTAATCGTGTATGGCAAGGTGCACGGCAACCTGTTTGCGGAAGATCGCATTGAGGTGAAGAAAGACGGCTCGGTGATCGGCAATATTACCGGCGGCCGGGTGTTGATCGAGGATGGCGCGTACCTGAAGGGGCAAGTCGAGATCGAGCGCGGCAAGTCGCACAAGCATGCATCGGCGGAACTGGAGCCGGTGGGGGCGGGCGTCGGCAGCAACTCGAACTAAATCAAATTCCCTACCCCGGCCGCAGACGGATGGCATAGACAGGCCGTGGCGGAGCGGGCAGTATTCGAAATGGCGCTGCAACCGAAGGGTTGCGGCGCTGTTTCTGTTTTAGGGGCAGCGAGGAACCTAGAGCGCGGGAACAAAAAAGGCCGCGGCAGGATTTTAGGTGTTGGCCTGCCGCGGCCCTGAAAGCTGAATCGTGGTTAGAGCGTTTGCGATGCTGTATGCGTTTGTGGCGCTGGCGGTGCGGGCGCTGGCGCGGGATTTGGCGTGGTGGCCGGTGTTGCGCCGTTGCCATTGTTATTGCGATTGTCGTATTGCGGCGCGTGATAACGGTTGCTCTGATCCGTTGACGAGCCGTTGGCCGGGTATCCATTTGAGCTGGGTTGCGGGCTTACGCTCGAAGGACTCGGATGGAGCGAGAAGTTGATGCCGCGACGGGCGTTTTCGTTCACCGTGCGCTGCAGGTCAAGCTCGTCCATATTCAACGTGTTCTCGCCGCCGTAATTCACCATGTAATGCAGCACGCCATCCTGCAGCCAGTAATCGCTCGCGGCGTAGGTGGTGCCGTCCTTCAGATAGAGCAGGACGGTAGGCCGGGAAGATGAAACATTGCCGGTATCCGGATTATCATTCGGCGAACCTTGTTGCTCCGCTACGCCGCCGGAGTAGTCTGGTGCCACAGGGCCGGCATTGTAGTTGCCGGAGCTATTGTCCACCGGACCGTTGTCCGAGCTGGAGTAATTTCCATTGTCGCCGTAGCCGATGCTGTAGCCGGGGTCACCATAGTAACCCGGCCAGTAAGGATAGTAGCCGAGGCTATATCCAGGCCAGTAGCCTCCCCAGCCCCATCCCGGGCCCCAGAAGCCACCCCAGCCCCATCCCCATCCGAAGCCCCAACCCCAGCCCCAACCAAAGCCGCATCCCCAGCATCCGCCCCAGCCGCCGCGCCAGCCGTAGCCGCCCCAACCGCCATGCCAGCCGCCATAGGAACCGCCGTGGTAGCCATAGCCGCCATCAAAACCGCCGACGGAAACGTTATTGCTGTGGAAGCCGCCGGCGCTGCTGAAAGATCGGCCGCCAGCCAAGCTGGACGACGAGCCGTGGACATTCAGCGCACCGCCAAGATGCGGAGCGCTCATAGAGCCAGCCGAGCCGAAGTGCGCGCTGGTAAGAGTGGCGTTGCTGAAACGAGATGCGGAGGAGTGGCTGCCAAACGCACTCGAGTGTGACGCTGTGGAGCCGTTGCTGAAATGAGAGTTTTCGATGTTCGAGACGGCCCGACTGCTGGAAACGGCGGACGAGCTGCTCGTGCTGCGGTTGCTAGTAGCAGCGGAGAGCGACGTAGAGCCGCGCGCGCCGCTGGAGTTTGCCGCAGGTGCGGGGCCGCGGGAATTCGCATTGACGCCGGCGTTCATACTGCCATGCGCAGTGGACGCCGACGTGGAATTCGCAGGCCCGCTGCGGCCGAAGTACGGCGAGGTGGAAGAGCCCCGATTGCCTGCCGACGCCGAAGAACCGTTGTTCAAGCCGCGCGAGGAATTTGCGCCGGAAGCGCCAAAATGCGCACTCGAAGGTGGCGCTACGCCCGCGCGGTTGCCCGCACTGTAGGAATTACCGGAGCGGCCGCCCATTGCGCTGTACGGCCGGCCCGAAGGAGAACCTGAATAGCGATTGGGCGAGCTGGAATAGTGGTTCGCGCTGCCGCGAGCACCGCCATACATCCCGCCGCCGTAGCGGCCGCCGCCCGAAGACGGGGCGCTGCCATGAAAGCCGCCTCCACCACCTCCGCCGTGGAAACCACCGCCTCCACCACCTCCGCCGTGGAAACCACCGCCGCCTCCGCCACCGCCATGACCGCCACCACCACGCTGCGCGAACGCAGCCGGCGCGCAAAACAGCGCCAGCGCTGCAAATACCGTGAAGATAATCTTGAGACTAGCGGACCTGTTCATGGTTGTCACCTCCACCCAACTACTTCCCTTGCGGTGCGGGCGGCCGGAACGCCGAGGTAATTCTACACCAATTAGACTCGCGTGGAGCGTGGTTGGTTGCAATTTGGCTAAGTCTTTGACCTTCAGCCAATCACGCATCCGATGAAACTCCGCACGCCTGCCCTCACCCGGTACAACACGGGTGCTTCGAAAAAGTTTCGGCTCAACTTTGGGACAGGCAATAAGGACAGGCAGGCGGGGTGCGGCGTGTCAGGTTCTACCGCGTTCGGCCAGGAAGACGCCGACCAAGACCAGGGCGGTACCTTCCAACAGCATGCGGGACGGGCGTTCCCCCAAGAAGGCCATGGACAGTAGTATTACGACGATCGGCTGGAAGTAGCTTACTGCGCCCACGCGCGACGCTGTCATATACCGCAGCACCCAGTAGAAAATCGTGTAGGCCCCCACCGAGCTTCCTGCCGCCATGTAGATCATGCCGAGCCAGCCGCTCAGCGTGACGTGGTGCCAATCCAGATGAATGCTCTGGCGGATCGTTATCGCTAACAGGAGCAGCGCGGCGGCGACGCAATTGAAAGTGTTCATGGCGACGGCGTCATATTGCGCGGCGACTCGTTTACCGAGGACCGCGTAGGCCGAGAAACCAATCACTCCGCCGAAGGTGATCAGGTCGCCGAACAGGAAAGGCGAGTGCGCGGGAGAACCGCTCTCGGTTTCGAGCAGATACACGCCGACGAACGAAATTGCCATGCCGACGACTTTCGCGGTCGTAAGCGCTTCCAGTTTCAAGGCGCGCGCCAGCAGCAATATGATGATCGGGCCGACGGCGATGATCACTGCGGAATGATTCGAGGTGGTGTAGTTCAGGCCCACGGTGAAGAGGCCTTGGTTGACGACCACTCCCAAGAAACCGAGATACAGAAAAGGCCATGCATCAGCGAGCTTCAGCGGCTGGCGTTCGCGGCGCGAAAAATAAATCGCCAGCATGATGAACGCGGCGAGTTGCAGGCGCAGGCAGGTGAGCGTGACCGGATCGAACGTGCGCAGGGCGATTTTTCCCGCGACGTAATTGCCGGACCACAGCACGAGCATCATCAGCAGCCAGAACGCCAGTGTTAATCTGCTGGGGCGCGGCGGCTCGGGATTCGGCGTTGCGGCGGTGGCGGGCGAGGCCATTGGTGAAGCCGATGGTGAGTTCAATCGCGCGCTCGAACTTTCGCTTTCAATCGAGCACCTCGCGGCGTTTGGTCAGCGATTCGATGCGCGCGAGGCGCGGCGTGTAGCCGATCCCCGGCGCCGTGGGAACTTTTATGGTGCCGCGCGGCGTGACTTCCACTTGCGGCTCGATGAGGTCTTCGGTCCAGTAGCGGCGGCTGGCGGAGACGTCCCCGGGCAGCGTGAAATTCGGCAACGTGGACATGGCGATGTTGTGCGCGCGGCCGATGCCGGATTCGAGCATGCCTCCGCACCAGACGGGAATGGATCTCTTTTCGCACAGATCGTGGATACGGCGGGCGGCGGTGTGGCCCCCGACGCGGCCGAGTTTCATATTGATGATTTTGCAGGCGCCGATTTCGATGGCGGCGCGGGCGTGTTCGATATCGTGGATGCATTCGTCGAGGCAGATAGGCGTATCGAGCTGGCGTTGCAGCGCGGCGTGGGAGTAGATGTCGTCGTGGCCCAGCGGCTGTTCGATCATGATCAGGTAGAAAGCGTCAAGCTGCTTCAGGAGCGGCGCGTCTTCCATGCGATACGCGGAATTGGCGTCCACCATCAGGCGAATGCGCGGGAATCTTTCGCGCAGCGCGCGGGCGGGCGCCACATCGTTGCCAGGCTTGATTTTTATTTTGATGCGTTGATAGCCGGCGGCCAGCTCTTTTTCCACTGTGGCGAGCAGGGTGGGGATGTCGGCCTGAATGCCGATGGAAACGCCGGAGGAAATCTCATCGCGCGTGCCGCCGAGTAATTTTGCTAGCGGCAGATTTTTTTGTTTTGCTTCAGCGTCCCAGATGGCGGTTTCCAGCGCGGCTTTGGCCATGTTGTGGCCGCGCACATGGGCGAGCAAGTCGAAAACTTCGGCGGCGGAATCGAATTCCTTGTACTTCACCATGGGCCACAGAAAATCACGGATGATGTGCCAGGCGGTTTCGACCGTTTCGTACGAATAATAGGGATCCTCACCGGCAGTGCATTCACCCCATCCGGACGTGTCATCGGCGTCCACTTCAAGCAGAAGAATTCGGCGCAGCAAAGTCTCGCCGAAGCTAGTTTGGAAGGGCGCAATCAACGGCATGTGAATTTCGCGCAGAGTGATTTTACGCAGACGCATAGGGGCTGGGGCCTTTGGTGTTCGGTTCAGTCGTTAGTCTTCGAATTCTTCCGGGCGGTATTCTGGCAGACGCAGGCCCGCGATGGAAGCGGCGGGTTCCAGAATGTAATCAACAGTTTCGCCGCGGCGCTCGACGGACGTCGCGATGAAGCCCTGATGCAGCAATTTGCGAAATTGATCGCGCGTTTCGGATTGCAAGCGCGCGGCGGATTCGCGGTTCTGGGTTCTCACTTCGCCGAGATCTGCGGGCAGCGAAATCGTTCGTGCGCCAGCGGCGGCGGGCAGCGGACTTTCGGCGAGAATATTTATCACGCGATCTGAATCGAGCCACCATTCCGCCACCAGTCGGTCGGTGGGCAGTCCCGCGTGCAGCGGGCTTGCTGTGACGCCGTAGCAATTCGGAATGTAGCGGCGCGCGATAGCGCCCAGGCGTACGAAATTGAAGTGCGCGTTTTTCAGCTCCAGCGGATCGAAGGTCCATTCGATCAGGCGGATATCTCGCTTCAGCGCGTCCTGGCGCTGGAAGAATTTCAGGCGGCGGCCGACGCCGCAATTTTGATATTCGGGAAGCACGGCGGTCATGTGCGAGTGCAGGAAAGGCTTTCCGCCGCGCGTACCGGCGAGCGCGAGCGTCATGCCGACCATTCTGTCGCCATCGAATGCGCCGAAAATCTGGCCGCCGGTCTGGTGCGCTACGACGAAGATGGCCGAGGGCACGGCGATGTGCTCGCCCCAGATATGTTTTTCCAGCTTCACGCAGGTTTCGTATTCGGCGAGCGATTCGCAGTGGCGAATTTCGATTTCGTGCGCTGCGGCTGATGGCGTTTCGGCAGATGCGTTCATTTGGTCTGCGCGGCCTCAAGGGGTTGTTGCAGCTTTGAGAGATTCCACAATTCTTCCATGCGCTCGCGCGGCAGGTTGGCCAGGTGCTGGCCTTCAGCGTGTGCGGCTGATTCCATCCACTGGAAGCGGGACTGGAATTTGCGATTCGCTTTCTTCAGCGCGATCTCCGGATCGGCGCCCAAGAAGCGTGCCACATTTACTGCGGCGAATAACAGGTCGCCGACTTCTTCTTCCAGGTGTGGCGAAGCTGGCGTGGGGCGCGGCGTTGAATCGGGCACGGCATGCCGTGCCCCTACGGGCGCTTCCGCGGCTGCTGGCTTCGCGCGGCGGGCTGCTGCCGACGGCGGCACGGGAAATTCCAGCGATGCGAGGATTTCGCGCTTTTCTTCTTCGAGTTTGTCGAAGATGCCGGCGAGATCGTCCCAGTCGAAGCCGATGTGCGCGGCGCGGCGGGTGAGTTGATAGGCTTCGAGGACTGCTGGCAGAGAGCGCGGGACGCCGGAGAGGATAGACTCGGTTTCGCCGCTGACGTTTGCCTTTGCGTTCGCAGGCTTCCCGTCCTTGCCGTTTGTTTGCGCGCGTTCGGCGGCTTTGATTTGTTCCCAATTTTTCAGGACGGCGGCGGAGTCTTTGGCTTTGGTGTCGCCGAAAACGTGAGGGTGGCGGCGGACCATTTTTGTGTGGATAGATTCGATCACGTCCGAGATAGTGAACGCGCCGGTTTCTTCGGCGAGAATCGAATGGAATGTGATCTGCAGCAGCAGGTCACCCAGCTCCGACGCGAATTCGTGCGGGTCGCATGATTCCATCGCGTCGAGAACTTCGTAGGTTTCTTCGATCAGGAATTTGCGCAACGACTGGTGCGTTTGTTCACGATCCCAGGGGCAGCCGGTCGGGGCACGCAAGCGGGCTTGCAGTGCCACCAGCTTTGCGAACCACTGCCCGGCAAGTTTGTCGCGCCCGTTCAGCGGTATGCGCGGCGAGGTGGCACGCTGCCGGCGCGGTCGGTTTGAGATGTTGCGTGAAGTGGGTTTCTTCATGAGCGATATCACAATTTACAGGGAAGAAGGATTCGAGACAAGGATGCGCGTGTCGCCTACGACGTGAGCCGGAAAGTAAGAAAACATCCAGCCGGCCGTGCACTATTTTTCTTGATTCCTGTCATAGCGCCATGCGGGAGTCAGGACGATGCCACGGTGCCGTCGAATAGATCGAGGAATCAATCTGTCTTAGAGCCCGCGGATTTCCTCAGCACCTTATTGTCGCTGTCGAATTGCCACGCGGCCGGTGAGTTCTGCCAACTCAAAGTGCTCGGAAGTCCTGGGACTGACGCAGGCGCTTGCGGAAACGCGACTGCCAAATTAAGCTGCAGAGCAACTGCGGAAAGGATCGCAAATCCAGCCATGCTCGCCATAAGCGGTGTCTCCTTCGAAGTGCCGCGCAACGCTTGCCAACCGATACTGTAGCATCGCTAGGAACTGGGGTTAACTCTCTAGCCGGAGATTTGAGCCAACGCTGCTATCCCCGGTTGAGCGGGCGAATCTAGTTTATCTTTCGATGCCAATTCCAATCGGTAATTCCGGCCTTGCGGTCTCCCGCTATACTCGAATTAGGCCCCGAAGGACTCAATCATCCGCGGAGTCAAATCACGATGCGGAAATTCTGGATTTTGGCTTGCCTTCTGGCTATGCCATGTGCCGTTTCAGCGCAACGGGAGAACCTGAACGCGCTGCAAGTGGGCCAGAAGATTCAAGTGGATCAAACCTCGAAGAAGAACTGCGGAACGTTCCTGAGTGTCTCAGGCAAGGAAATCTCACTACAAGGCAAGTCAGGCGCGCAGACCATCCAGAAGCAAGACGTTCGCAGCGTCAAACGGACGGAGAATAAGCATCGTTTGCGCAACACCCTCATTGGCGCCGCGGTGGGCGCAGGAGCGGGTGCCGCTATCAGCGCGGCGGCGTGGGAACCCCGTGGATTTGCCGGTGCAGAGGAACGGGAGCCGCGGGTGGCGCCGTGATTGGCGCCGTGGGCGGGGCGATAGTAGCAGTAGTGTGGCCGGGCCACGAAACCACTTACCGAGCCCCATAGATTCGGCTTCAAGTCCCGGGGCAGAGGCCGATAGCCAGCTGTCCGATAACGCTGCGGGTGCAAAGGGTCGGCGCAACAACTAGTTTGCGGCGGCTTGGGCTGCGGCTGGGCGGATTACGGATTCCGAGAAGCGGTCCATTTCTTCGGCTTGGGGGCTGAATTGCAGTAACAGCAGGTCCACGCCGGCGCGCTCGAATTCGCCGATGCGGTCGGCTACCTGTTGCGGCGTGCCGACGAGGCCGGAGCGCAGGCCGCGGTTGGAGACGGAATACTCTTCGAGCGAGACGCGGTGTTCGAGCTGCGTATTCGCCATCCATTGCCGATAATTCTGGTAGCCGGCCGCATTCTGCTGCACGTCGGTGATGCGGGCTTGCTCCTGCCGGGCTTCTTCTTCAGTGTCGCGGACGATGGCGTACGCGGCGATACCGAATTGCATGCGCGGGAGATTCTTGCGCTGGCGGCGTTCAGACATGTCGCGGACTTTCGCAGCGACGCGCTCCGGTGAATCGCCGTGCATCACGAAGGCGTCGCACTTCTGCGAAATTAATTCTTTCGCGGCCTCCGATTCCCCGCCTGCATAAATGACCGGGCGCGGCTTCGAGACCGGCTTCGGCTGCAGCACCAAATCGTGCACGGAATGATATTTGCCGTTGTAGGAGAAATGATCCTGCTTCCAGGCGGAGTCCACGATATCGAGCCATTCGGAAGTGCGCGCGTAGCGGTCGTCGTGCTGATCGAATTGCACGCCGTATTTTTTGGCTTCTTCGGCCCACCAGGAGGAAACCACGTTCAGCGAGAGGCGACCGTTGCTGATGCGGTCAATATTGGCGGATTGTTTGGCGAGCAGCGCCGGAAGATGAAAAGTAGGCCGCACCGCAACCATCAGTTCGAGCGTTTCGGTAACCGCAGCGAGGGCCGCGGCCGTGGACCAGGCGTCGAGCGAAGGCGCGTCGACACCTTTAATGTCATTCAGATTCAGCTCGGCAATGAGCGTCAGGCTGTAACCGATTTTTTCGCTGCGGCGCGCCAGGCGCGAAACGTACTCCCAGGTAGGAGGCATCTGCTCGTCGGCCACATTGCGCAACCAGCCGCCGAAGACGGGTAGCCAGTAGCCATAACGCATCAGCGCGCCTCCTTCACCAAATAATCCACCAGGCGCGCGAAGGGATCGAACCCAACAATGCGCGGGCCGTCCGAAACGAAATTCGAAAGCGCGTTCACGTCGTAGTAGTAGAGTTTCCCGTCGCGGTCGTCAATGATGTATTCCAGGCCGCCGACTTCGATTTGCGCGGCGCGAAAAATCTTTTCGGTATCCGCGATAACTTTCTTGAGCGGTGTGAAACCTTCGACGCGCAACCCGGTTTTTGCGCCTTCCACCACGCAGGCGGTTTTAATTTCAGCGCCGTCGGTAGTTTTGCAGATGTCCATGGGGCAAAGGTCGAAGGTTTCGCCGGACGTGAAAACTTTTATGCCGTAGAGATATTCGTAGCCGAGAGTCTCGATGCGGGTGATGTGTCCGCCGCGCGCGGGGATGAATTCCTGGACGATGCCGGTGGAATCGAGGCCCAGCTGAATCGCGCCGTTCTGCACGCCGGCTGCGAGCTGCTCGGGAGAATCGAAGCGCACGATGCCCACGCCGCTGCCGCCGATATTCGGCTTCACCACGATCGGGTAACGCAGATCGCGCGTTGCGGCGACCGCTTGCGACACATGGTTGATCACCACCGACCGCGGATGCGGCAGGCCCAGCGACTCCAACAGTGAAAGCTGCAGGGCTTTCGAAGTCTCGACGCGAAATGCGTGGCTGCCGTTCACGACGCGCGTGCCCTGCTTTTCCAGGTGCGAGAGGTAGCTGAGCGTGTAGAAAATTGCGTGGGCGTTGCCGCGCGTCCATGCCGAGGGGCTCATGCGGTTGAAAACCAGGCCGAATTGCTGGTGGCCGTTGGGCGATATGTCGAAATGATGGTGCGCGGCGTCCAGGCGCACGTAGGGAATTGAGCGGCGATCCAGTTCCGCGAAAACGGGGAGGAACCAGCGCGGGTGTTCGTGATAGATGGCTATCGGTCTTGCCGGCGGTGCCGGTTTGCGCGATTTTGTTGCTGGCTGTGGGCGGCGTGCGCGCGTCTTACGATGCGCTGTTTTCGTGCTGGGCATGTGAATCCTTGGCGACTGCGTGACTATATTAGTTCGATGCAACAGACTAGCGCAGGTTGCGGGATTTTGCGAGTGGGCTCGAGTTTGTTACAAAAAATTTACCACAGCGGGCGCGGAGGCCGCAGCGCAGACTACACAGAGAAAATCTACAGCACAATTAAAATGGCGAAGAATCGCGCCGCAGATTGCGGGCCGCAGCGGTCAGGTTGTAGATTATCGCTTGGCGACGAGGTCGCAAAATTCCGGACGGGGTGAAATCGCAGAGCGACATGGCTGAGACAGAAACCTATTTTCTAACTACGCAGCGGCTCGGGTTCCGCCACTGGACACCGGCGGACTTGCCGCTGGCGCTGGCTCTGTGGGGCGACGCTCGTGTGACTGCGTTCATTGGCGGTCCGTTTTCGGACGCCGACGTCAAGGAGCGGCTGCAAACGGAAATACGCACCCGGGAGGGATGGGGAGTGCAATACTGGACGCTATTTCTTTTGCAGCGCAACGAGCATGTGGGATGTGCGGGTCTGCGGCCGTACCATGAGGCCTCGGAAATCATGGAATTGGGCATACATCTTCGCGCGGAATTTTGGGGAATGGGATTGGCGGAGGAGGCGGGGCGTGCGGTAATTCGTTATGCCTTCGATGTGCTCGGCGCGCAGGGGCTTTTTGCGGGGCACCATCCGGAGAACGCGGCGTCGCATCGCCTCTTGAGCAAGCTCGGCTTTCGTTTCACGCATGAGCAGTTGTACGCGCCTACCGGGCGGATGCATCCGTCGTATTTGCTAGAACGACCTTAACGCGGGAGTATTCTGGCGGTTGGAGTAACGCAAAAGCTTTACCGCATCGGCCCAGAGGTCAGAACCGAGAGGCCGCAGAGACAACCGAAGGCAAAGATTTAACACAGAGAGCACAAAAAAACCGGGGTTCACATAGGAAAACCCAAACCGCGCCCGAAGCTACAGCGAGACTGAATCGGACAAGGGCCGGATCAAAATCGTGCACCTCGGTTATGCCGGCTTGGCCAGGCCGCTCGCGACGGCTTGCTCCAGGAGCTTCTTCATTTCGCGCAAGGCTTTCCGCGAGGCTTCTTCCTGCTGCTCGCCGAGCTTGCCTTGCTGTTCGCCCAGTTTGCCTTGTTGTTCGCCCAGCTGGCCCTGCTCTTCGCCCAGGGCGCCTTGCTTCTCGCCCAGCTCGGCCTGCTTTTCACCCGCCTTCGATTGCAATTCTCCGATGCGGCTCTGGATTTCGCCGATTTTTTCCTGGATGCGTCCCAGGTCGTCCTGCGTGCCGCCTTCACTCATTTTCTTCAGTTCGGCTTCCAGTTTCTGCAGCTCGGCGGTCATGTCCGGAATTTTCACGCGGACTTTTTCCATCTGCGCGCCGAGAGCTTCCTGTTTTGCGCCGAGCGCTTCCTGCTCCGCGCCCAGTGCTTCCTGCTGCTTGCCTAGCTCTTGCTGTTGGCGGCCCAGTTCCCGCGCGGGCGCGAAGAAATCCATAGCCTGTTTTATAGTGGCCGGGTCGCGGATGATGTAGGCCTTGCCGTCTCGGATAAGCCAGATGAAATCGCCGGAGAAATTGCGGCGCAGCGAATTTGCGACAGCGGTGTTGCCGTCGGTGCGGATGCTGAAATTATCGGACGAGACGCTTACCGTGGAATTGCCGGAGACGATGGTGAATTGCTCGCCATCGTCGTCGCCACTGATGTTTCGGAAGCCGTTAGTGGTGGACTGCAGCGCGCGCGGCGAAATAGGACGCACCATCACCATCGGCGCAACGGAGACGATTGGCCTGACGACGGGCATGACGAGTGGCTTGACGTCGGGCAGGACAACTGGCGTGACCACAGTGTGCACGGAAACAATCGGATCCACCGAGACCATGGGGCTGACGACCGTGCGCACCGACGCTTCCGGAGGTGCCGGCGCGGGCGGCTGCGCGGGCTGCTCGGCAGGAACTGCCGGAGGCTGCGTCGTCTGCGGCTCGCCTTGCTGCGACGGCGTGGAATGGAAATTTTCAATCGTGGGGCGGAAGGCCGCGATGAGACAAACAACTGGAATTGCTGCCAACATGTAGCCGATCACAACAGGTTTCTTCAGGTGCATGGCGACACTCCCTTTCCCTTCGAGAATTCGATCTAGGCGTTTTTCCGCTTGCCCTGCGGTAGCCATGGAAACGCCCTGCCACCACACGCGGCCGGGCGCGGCTTCCAGCGCGGCGAAAAAGCCCAACAAGGTTTCGGCGTAACGCGTGCGGTCGGCGCCGGCAGCGAGCGCCGCGTCATCGCTGGCTTCTTCAGCGAGATCCGCCAGATGGCGCGCGAGCCACCAGCTGAGCGGGCTGAACCAGAAGATCGCGCGATGCAGCAGCGAGAGACGCTCAGCGAGCGCGTCGCGGCGAACCACGTGAGAAATTTCGTGCGCGAGGACGGCGTCGAGTTCGGCGGGTTCCCAATCCCGCCAGCCCGGTGGAAGCAGAATAGCGGGGCGGCGCACGCCGAACGTCACTGGCACGGAGAGCAGCTCAGACTCGGCCAGGCGCGGTGATGCGCGCAGACCCGATGTGCGGGTGAAAAAATGCAGACGCGCGAGGGCGTGCGAATCTTCGAGGAGCTGCGATTCCCTTTCCAGGCGTCGGCCCAGAATCACACCGAGCGCCAGTCGAACCAGCATGAAGATTGCGACCGCGAGATAGATCGTGGCAGAGGCTGCCATCCAAGGAAACGCGCGGTGAGATTGTGCGCTTGTCGGCGACGCATCTGTGGATTGCGGCGTCCCTGTCGCGTCTCTCGCATCAGCCGCGTCCATTGTGTCTGACGCGCGGAGGCCGTTGCTGAACACACCGACCTTCGTGGAATTCGAGGGCGGTACCTGGTTCACGGTGATCGCGCGGGAATGAACCTCGCGCGAAGACGCAATTTCCGCGGGGGGCTGTTGTGCTCGAACGAATTTCGCAGCCAGCGGCACAAAAACCGGAAGCGGCGGCAGCAGCAGTCCCAGCACCGGCATCGCCAGCGCCACGAGCAGCACGGCGCGCCAAATCGCCAGCCTTAGCGCGACGCTGCGCACGCGGAAGGCTGCGAGAGCTAGTCCAGCGACGCATGCGAGCGCGAGCGAGCGCGCGGCGGGCTGCAACACGTGCGCTGCGAAATTCGCGGACGCATGGAGAACGAGCATGACGATCACGGCTTCGCCTCCTTCCGCAGATTGGTTTTGCGCTCGGCGATTTTCTGCGTCAGCCGCTCGAGCTGGCGGCGGTCGAGCACGGCGTTGTCCACCATGCCGATCACCAACTCTTCGACGGAGCCGCCGCAGAAACGGTCAATGATATGTTTCACGGCGCGCACCGCCACATTTTGGCGCGGTTCGGCGGCGCGATAAATGTAAGTGCGGCCGCTGACCTCGTGCGCGACGTAGCCTTTTACTTCCAGGCGGCGCAGCACGGTGCGGATGGTGGATTCCTTCATGGGACGCCGCGCGGCGAGTGCTTCGCGGCAGGCCTCAGAGGAAACGGGGCCGTGCGACCAGACGTAGTCCATGACCAACTGTTCGACTTCACCGAGGTTGCGGGGGCGCGTGTCTTGTGTGTTCTTCATTGTAGCGCTACATTGTGTAACAGATAGCCGGAAGTGTGTCAACAGGAAAAATGCGGCGCAACTCGGACCCGTTCAGCGCGCTGGCGCGCGGCTTGTCGCCGGGTAGAAGCGGATGTTAAACTTCCTTGTAACTCTCAGGAGCATCTGCGAGGGAACCTGCCGTGGCGGATTCGAAGCACGAAGAGACATTCAAAGTAGTGGATCGCCGGTTGTTTGGCGAAGACGGCGAATTGCGCAAGGACGTGGTGGAGCAGGAGCGCCGCAATGACGAGGCGGCGGAGAAGAAAGCTGCAGCGCAAGCGCAGGAAAAGGCCAAGGTGGCCGCGGCTTCTTCGGCAGGTAAAGCCGTGCCTGCGCAGACGACGAGCCCGATCGCGGCAAACGCAGACACTCTGGGCGCGGCGGGCAATGGAACGGCTCTCGCGGGAGTAACGCCCGAAGACGCAGCAGCTGACGCGCAGGACAGCGGCGAAATCAACCCTACGTCGCGCAGCTTTCAGATGCTGATTGATTTTCTAACGCGTAACGCCGCGGCGATGCTCGGCGGCATGGCCGACCCGCGCACCGGGCAAGCGTTTGTGGACCTGGAAGGCGCGCGCGAAGTGATTGACATGCTCGACGCGCTGCGTGAAAAGACGCGTGGGAACTTGTCCAAGGATGACGACAACTTGCTGATCGAAGTGATCGGCAGCCTGAAGCTGACGTTCATGGAAATTTCCAAAGCCGCCGCGGAACAGATGGCCAAGAAGGCCAAGGCTAAGTAAGCGGCCGTCGGTAATTGATTATTGTTGCGGTAAATTTCCCTGGCGGCGCGGCGCTGCCGCCGGGCTTCCCCGGATGAATCGAGAGCACTCTTTGCAACATCCCACCAGACCATGGCTTCCCTGCAATTAACGGTACTCGGTTCGGGCACGTCCATGGGCGTGCCCACGCTCGGGTGCCATTGCGCGGTGTGCGACTCGACGGACCCGCACGACAAACGCACGCGACCTTCGATCTTGCTGCAGTATGGCGGCCACAACGTGGTGATTGATACCACGCCGGATTTTCGCTTTCAGGCCATGCGCGGAAAAGTTGACCGGCTGGACGCAGTGCTGTACACGCACGCGCACGCCGATCACATCTTGGGGCTCGACGATATTCGTCCTTACAATCTGAAACAGCGCGGCGTGGTGCCGGTTTACGCGGCGCAGAGCACGCAGGAAACGCTGCGGAGCCGATTCGCGTACGTTTTCGATGATGTGCCGACTGAAAGCTCCGTGCCGGCCATCGCGATGCATACGATTGATGGGCCGTTCGATTTGTTCGGACTGCGGATCACGCCGGTGCCAGCGCAGCACGGGCCGCAACCGGTGCTCGGTTTTCGTTTTGGCAAGGCCGCGTACCTGACGGATTTCAGCGCGGTGCCTGAAAGTTCCAAAGCTCTGCTGCAAGGGCTGGACGATTTCATTCTGGATGCTTTGCGCTACGCGCCGCATCCGATGCATTCGAATGTGGAGCAATCGCTCAAGCTAGTGCGTGAGCTACAGCCCAAACGCGCGTGGTTCACGCACATCTGCCACGATTTGGGGCATGTGGAGGCCAACGCAAAATTGCCCAAGGGCGTGCAACTGGCGTATGACGGGTTGAAATTTGAGGTGCCGATTTAATGCGGTGGGACGCAACGAAGGACACGCTGAAATTTCTCACCGATCTGCCGGCGCGCGACTCCGGGCGCTCGGAGATGCTCCTGATCAATTCGGCAAATGAGTGGATGGATTGTTTAGGAGAAAGCCGGCCGGGGACGGTCTTAACGATCGGCAATTTCGACGGCGTGCACCTCGGGCATCAGAAAATTCTGCGCGATGTAGTGGAGCGGGCCGTGGCTGGACGTGGCGATGCACACGATGTGCTGAAGAAGGAGCTGCTGCCCGCGGTATTGACGTTTTATCCGCATCCAGCGCGCGTGCTGCGGCCGCAGCAGGCTCCTTCCCTTCTCGAAACTCTTCCGCAGCGCGTCGCTGATTTCGCCGCGATGGGAATTGGCGCGGCCTTGGTCTTGCAGTTCGACACGGCTCTGGCCCAGGCCAGCGCCGAAGATTTTGCGAAAAAATATCTGGCAGATACGATGCGCGCGCGCGCGGTGTTGGTGGGCGCGAGCTTTCGCTTCGGGCACAGGCAACTGGGCGATGTGGAGCTGCTGAAGGAATTGGGGCAGCGCTGGGGATTTGCAGTGGTCGTCGTGACGCCGGTGATTGACGGCGGAGATGTCGTCTCCAGCACCGCGATTCGCGAGGCGGTGCGTGGCGGGCACGTGGGAGATGCGCGACGCATGTTAGGCCGGCCTTTTGCGCTGGTGGGCGAGATACGCACGGGCACCGGACAGGGCCGCAAACTGGTGGTGCCGACATTGAATCTTGCGACCGAGCAGGAGACGTTGCCCAAGACCGGCGTCTATATTAGCGAGACCGTGCTTTCGGGCGGGCCGTATCGCTCGGTCACCAATGTGGGAGTGCGGCCCACCTTTGATGGCACTCGTCTGGCCATCGAATCGCATCTTTTCGATTTCGCGGAAGCACTAACCACGGGCCCGATGAAGGTACGCTTCCTGCAGCGCCTGCGCGACGAACAGAAATTTTCCGGCCCCGAGGCGTTGCGCGAGCAAGTGCTGAAGGATATAGAGCGCGCGAGATCAGTTTTCGCGCAATCATACACAATTGAGAAAAAGCGCCGGCGGGACGCCGTTTGAGCTTGCGGCGCGCAGTTTCTCCAGCCAACTCGGCGTGACCTGACAGCCTCCCCTTCCAGTTCTGCCTCAGAAAGAAGTAAAATCCGGGACGAAACCCAGCCACCGGGAAACCCCATGGAAAATCGAGAAGTCGCGAAGATTCTGCAGGAGACGGCGCAGCTGCTGGAGATCGATGGCGCGATCATCGGGCGCTACCGCAGCTACGAAAAAGTCGCGGAGCTGCTGTACAGCATCCACGAACGCATCGAGGATCTGGCGAAGGACGACGCCAAGCTGAAGGAACTTCCGGGCGTGGGCGACGGCATGGCCGCGCACATCCGCGAAATATTGGAGACCGGTGATTACAGCCTGCGCCAGAAATTATTGAAGAAGTATCCGCTGACGCTGCTCGAATTACTGCACCTGCAAGGCATGGGCCCGAAGAAAGTGGCGATCCTCTTCAAGAAATTCAAAGTTGCCACCGTCGAAGGCGTGGAAAAACTGGCGCGCGAAGGAAAGCTGCGCGACCTGGAAGGCTTCGGCGAAAAAACCGAAGCCAACATCCTGAAGGCCACCGAACTTGCGAAGCGCTCCTCCGGGCGATTCAAACTGGACGTCGCGGATGAAGAAGCGCAGAAACTGGTGGCCTACATCAGCAAGGTGAAAGAAATCGTCGAGTCGGTGACGCCCGCCGGCTCTTTGCGCCGCGGAAAAGAAACGATCGGCGACCTCGATTTGCTGGTCACGCTGCGCCCCGGCCACGACAAACAGAAGGACGTGGACGAAGTCGCCACTCACATTCTGAAATATCCGGGCATCGATCAGACCCTCGCGCACGGTGAAAATAAAGTCAGCGTGCTTCTCGGAAATGGCCTGCAAGTGGACGTCCGCCTGCTGGATAAAGACAGCTTCGGCGCGGCCCTGCTGTATTTTACCGGCTCGAAAGAACACAACGTGGTATTGCGCGGCCGCGCGCGGGACATGGGCTGGACTTTGAATGAGTACGCGCTGACCACTCTGAAAGCCGGAAAGTTTGTCGCCGGAAAAACCGAAGCAGAAATCTACAAGAAGCTGGGCCTGGATTACATCGAGCCGGAGTTGCGCGAGAACACCGGCGAAATCGCCGCCGCCGAAAATCACACTTTGCCGAATCTTCTTAAGCTTGGGGACATTCGCGGCGACCTGCAGATGCACACCACCGCTTCAGACGGACGCAATTCCATCGAAGAGATGGGCGAAGCGGCGAAAAAGCTCGGCTACGAATACATCGCGCTCACCGACCATTCCAAGGCCGTGACCGTCGCGAACGGCATGGACGAAAAGCGCACGCTCGAGCAAATCAAGAAAATCCGCGCGGCACAGGTACGCGTGCCGGGGATTCGTTTGCTCGCGGGGATCGAGGTGGACATCCTGAAAACGGGCAAACTCGATCTGGACGACGAAGTGCTGGCGCAGCTGGATGTGGTAGTCGCGTCGGTGCATTCCTACATGAACCAGGGCCGCGCGGAAATGACCGAACGGATTCTGGCGGCGCTGGAAAATCCGTACGTGCAAATTCTGGCGCATCCCACGGGGCGGTTGGTGCTGCGGCGCGATCCGTTTGATTACGATATGGAGAAAATTCTGGATGCGGCGAAAGGGCTCGGCGTGGTCGTGGAATGCAACGCGTTTCCGGACCGGCTGGATTTGAAGGACGTTCATTTGCGGATGGCGAAAGAGCGCGGGGTGAAGATCGTCATCTCGACCGATTCGCACTCTTTCGCGCATTTTCCTTTGATGAAGTATGGGGTCATCACCGCGCGGCGCGGGTGGGTGGAGAAGAAGGATGTGGTCAACACTTTGCCGACGGAGCAGTTCTTGGCTTCGCTGCGTAGCAAGCCTGGGGCGGTTAAGGGTAAGGCCGCGAAGAGGAAGTCGGCTTAGAGCGCCCTCGGCTGCGTTACGTTCAAAGATTGAACACGGAGCGTACCGAGGAAGGCGGAGGGAAATCGGAGAAAGGCAAAGGCGTTTAGCGCAGAGAAAACTGCATCGTTCGGAAGTGCGGGAGAGATCCTTCGGCCGGCTTGAGGCAACGGCGCCGACCTCAGGATGACGATGCTCATCGCATCGTCACGGAACATTTTTCTTCGCGCTTTCGTATCTGCAAGTGACGGCGCAAGTGACTGTGCCACGGAGCGAGCCATGAATCGAATGTCGAATCGAGCGACGAACCCAATGACGAAGCGGGTACGAAATTTCGCAGCGGCTATCCTGGTGGCGGGGATCACCATCGCGGCCAGCGCCGCGCCAGTGCGCGCCGACCAATGGTCGAAGACGTACCAGGTAAATGGCCGCGCCGACCTGCGCGTAATGACCGGCGACGGCGACGTCATCGTCACCGGCACGGACCAGCACCAGATCGAGGCGCACGTCACCACCAACGGGTGGAAGATCGGTCCCAACGATGTGCAGATCATCGAGAGCCAATCCGGCAATAGCGTTTCGATTGAAGTGAAGGTGCCGCACTGGGGCTTTTCGATGTTTGGTGGAAACCATAAGTCGCTGCGCGTGGAAGTGAGCGTGCCGCGCGAGCTAGACGTGGACGTGCGCACCAGCGACGGCAATGTGACCGCGCAGGGAGTCTCCGGCAAAGTTCAATTCGATACCGGCGACGGCAACGTAACCGCCGGCAACATCAGGGGAGACATACGAATCCACACCGGCGATGGCCACATCGAAGGACACAACTTCGATGGCTCGCTCGATGCCAACACGGGCGACGGGAATCTGCGGATTGACGGCCGATTCGACGCTCTGGCGCTGAAGACCGGCGACGGAAATATCGAGGCACAGGTGGGCAGCGGATCGAAAGTCGCGAGTGGCTGGAACCTGCATTCCGGCGACGGACGCATCACGCTGCGGCTGCCCGGCGATTTGAACGCGACACTGGACGCGCATACCGGCGACGGCAGCATCACGCTGGATATTCCCATTCAAGTTTCCGGGTCGCTGAGCCATTCCTCCGTGCGTGGAAAGTTGAATGCCGGTGGGCCGACGCTGGCAGTCAGCTCCGGCGACGGGTCCATTCACATCGAAAAATTGTAGCGGCGCGTTTTTCGGCATAGCCTTCGAGTGCTCCATAGCTGCCCGCAGCCGTCCGCAAAGCCGACGCCGTGTCATCCTTAGTCCACATTTTTGACTATTTATCTGCACGATGGGCATCTGGCCAACCCGTCGCGTATTGCAAATACTAGAGATAGCTCACACGCACGTCTGGCATGTGGCTTGCCTATTCCATCCCGAAGTTCGGCGCTGTCGGAGAAAATGATGATCGCTTTCTGCATGATGGGCGCACTCGCAGTACTAGTATTCCTGTCGGTTTCGGATGAAATTTCGAACCTGTCCCGGCGGAAATAATCGCCACGCGCACGCACGCCTTCGCCGCCGCGCTTCTCCCGCCGCGTTTCGGCTTTCCGTATTGAATCGCGCTCGCCGCTAAGCGCATTTTTCATGCCGCATTCACCGTCCGCACGTTGGGAAATCAATTTGCAAAACTTCTCGCGTTGCCGCATCATAAATTGTTTGTTCTGAGCGCTTCGCACGCCTAGAGGCAAGGCGCGCTCGGGACGACGACTCATCTGCCGCGCAAAAATCAAATGCAGGCTTCTGCACGCGCCGCGAGCACGATGCGGCGGCGGAATGATGCGGCGGCAGATGGCGCGAACTTTTTCGTGGCTCTCACTTTAGTCATCTTCAATAATCTACGAATCGAACTGGGGGAAAACGAATGCGCAGGCCTGTGAGTGTGGCTTCGCCAAAGGGGAAATTGGGTGTGCTGACGCCCGGAATGGGCGCGGTGAGCACAACCTTCATGGCGGGGGTGGAATTGGTGCGGCGAGGGCACGCGGTGCCGGTCGGCTCGCTGACGCAATTGGGCACGATTCGGCTGGGCAAGCGCACCGACGGGCGCACGCCGCAAATCAAGGATTTCGTGCAGCTCGCGCAACTCGACGACATCGTGTTCGGCGGCTGGGATGTGTTCAGCGACGACGCTTACCAGGCTGCGGCGAAGGCCGGCGTGCTGGAGGCCAAGGATCTCGACAAGGCCGAGAAATTCCTAAAGGGCATCAAGCCGATGAAGGCCGTGTTCGACCAGAATTACGTGAAGAACCTGCACGGCACGCATGTGAAAAAGGGCAAGACGAAATTTGACCTCGCTGAACAACTCCGCGAGGACATTCGCGAATTCAAGAAAAAGAACAAGCTGGATCGCCTGGTGATGGTGTGGTGCGGCTCGACCGAAGTGTTCCTCAAAGCCGAGGAAGTGCACAAGAACCTCGCGTCATTTGAAAAAGGCATGAAGGCGAATCATCCGGCGATCGCGCCTTCGATGCTGTATGCGTATGCGGCCATCAGCGAAGGAGTGCCGTTTGCAAACGGCGCGCCGAATCTGACCGTGGATATTCCCGCCCTCGAGGAATATGCCAAAGCCAAGAATGTGGCGATCGGCGGCAAGGATTTCAAGACTGGTCAGACGCTGCTGAAAACTGTGCTCGCTCCCGCATTCAAAGCGCGCATGTTGGGCTTGAACGGCTGGTTTTCCACGAACATTCTGGGCAATCGCGACGGCGAAGTGCTCGACGATCCCGGCTCGTTCAAGACCAAGGAAGAATCGAAGCTGGGCGCGCTGGAATATATTTTGCAGCCGGCGTTGTATCCGGATCTCTATAGCAAGGTTTACCACAAGGTGCGCATCAACTACTATCCTCCGCGCGGCGACAACAAAGAAGGCTGGGACAACATTGATATCTTCGGCTGGCTTGGCTATCCGATGCAGATCAAAGTGGATTTCCTATGCCGCGATTCGATTTTGGCCGCTCCCATCGTGCTGGACCTGGCGCTATTTTTTGATCTGGCGCAACGGGCCGGGATGCGCGGCATCCAGGAATGGCTCAGCTTCTATTTCAAGTCTCCGATGTGCGCGAAGGAACTTTACCCCGAGCACGATCTATTTATCCAGCTAATGAAGTTGAAGAATACGCTGCGCTGGATGATGGGCGAAGACCTGATCACGCACCTGGGTTCCGAATACTACGACTAAGCGGCGAAATTAGCACGAAGGAACGACCGCGGCGGGGCGCAAGCTCCGCCGTTTTATTTTGCGTCGAGTCATGGGCGTGCGGCGCGGGATTGGTTTTCCGCTTTTAGCAGTATTTCCAGATCGTCGGGATGGATGGCGCAGAGCAGCGCGTCTTCGCGGTCAATGAAACCCTGGCTCACGAGCTTTACCAGCGATTCCTCCAGCGAGAACGACCCCTTCTTCTTCGTCAGCGTGATTTCCTGGTGCAAATGCTGCAACGCGTTGTGACGGATATGTTGCCGCGCGCCGTAGCTCGTCATCAGCAGCTCTGCGACAGGCATGCGGCCACCGGTCTTGCAGGGCAGCAGAAATTGCGTGAGTACGGCGGTGAGCGCCATGGCCAGCTCCTGGCGAATGGTGTTCTGGCGCTCGACGGGAAACGAATCCGAAATGCGCGACACCGTCGAAGCCACATCCGTAGTGTGAATCGTCGAAAGCACCAGATGGCCGGTTTCCGCAGCCGCCACGGCGATCTGCATGGTTTCGATGTCGCGCATTTCACCCACCACGATAATGTCCGGCGCCTGGCGCAAGGCGGCGCGCAGCGCCGTGGGAAAATCCGGCGCGTCCGTGCCGATTTCCACTTGCTCGATTACGCTGTGCAGGTGCGTGTGCTCGTACTCGATGGGATCTTCGATGGTGACGATGTGTCGCGCGTCGCGGCGATTAATCTCGTTAATCAATGCGGCGAGTGTGGTGGATTTTCCGGAGCCGGCGGGCCCGCCAATCAGCAAGAGGCCGCGTTGCAAATGGGATAGCGCCTCGACGCCCGGCGGAAGGCGCAGGTCGCTCAGCTGCGGAACTTTCGAAGGCAACGCGCGAATTGCCGCGGCAGCTTGCCCGCGTTCGCGATGCAGATTGATGCGGAACCGGCCTAGGCCTTCGATGCGATAAGAAGAATCGGCGATCTGTCCGGCGCGATACTGCTGCAGAGCGTGCGGCGTCAAAGCGGGCAGCACCATCGCTTCGATTTCCGAACCGTTCAGCGGCTCGGCCTCGATATTGCGCACGCCGCCTTCGTGCAGGATGCAGACTGGCGCTCCCGGCACGAGCAGCAGATCGCTGCCGCCTTTCGCGAGCAACGCGGCGAGCCAGCGATCGAGAATTGCGGTGTCCGAGGCCTCGTCGCCATCGGCTCCCGGCCGTGCGTTCAGTTCACGTACGATGCGATCCAGGTCGCGCGATGGGTCCATTCCAAACCTCGTGAATTCTCTGCCTCGCCTCGATATTGACGTAAGTGCCGCGCCTTAGTCCAGCGCGATCCGAGAGCTTGAACGATTCCCACGACGGCGGTCGCACTCGCGTGTGTGCAGGAGCCAGCGACTCAGCAATTCCCCGTAACACGAATTCCCGCGCGATATACAGTCCCAACCGTATTCGCTCGCGCTGCCCTTGCAGTTACATTCCTAGCGCGCGCTCCTTCGAGCGGGGGAGCGATGTGAAGCGCTAATACGTTCAAACGAACCGGAGGAAAAATTCATGAAGAACGCCATGTTGATCGGAACCGGAGCCCTGCTGTTGCTTTTCGGAATTTCCGCGCCAACTTTCGCACAGGAACAACACGACCAGCAGGACCAGCCTGCCAAACCGCCGGACGCGAAGCCTACTCATGACGAGAAGCCGCAAGCCGCGCCGCCCAAGACTCCTGATGATCGTCCGCGCGCCGACGCCGCCGCAAAGCCAGCCAAGGACACCGCAGGTAAACAAGAACAGCAGCGTCCAGAAGACGCAAAGCGCGCCCAGCAGTCCTTCGGCGGGCGCATTCCCGACGACAAATACAAGGCGCACTTCGGCCGCGAGCACTCATTCCACGTAGGCCACCCGACGATCGTTGAAGGTCGGCCGCGATTCCAGTACGGCGGCTACTCGTTCATCATCGCGCAGGCGTGGCCCGCCGGCTGGGGCTACAACGACGACGTGTACGTCGTTGACGTTAACGGCGTGTACTACCTGGTGGACCTGGCGCATCCCGGCGCGCAGCTGGAATTGCAGATCGTACTGTGACGGTTTGGGAAGCGCACAGGAAGCAAACTGGAACGCGCTAACGCAAAACGCCCTGGCATTTCGCCAGGGCGTTTACCATTTTGCGAAATCAGCGGGCGTCTTCGGGACCTTAAAACTGGTTCCAAAGATACTGGTTGTAAACTTCGTGGTGGTATTGCACCTCCGGAGGTTTCACGAACGTGCCCAGGAGCCGCGAGCAGCGGTCCGCAGCGGCTTGCTTCAAATCCGCGTAGCGGCCTTTCACGTCTTCCCCAAGGATTTTCGAGGTCCACTCCGATTTACGGAAATGATCAATCGCGGTGTAAATGTTGTCCGGCAGATAACGCTCGGCCTGGCGCAAGTTCTTGATCTTCGCGGTCTCGCCATCCAGCCCCGACTTGAAGATCGAGTACATCACCATGTAAGGACTCGCGTCCGGAGCGACCGAACGTACTTCGACGCGCATACTCTTCTCGTTGCCGATGGGGATGCGGATCATCGAGCCGCGGTCCACGGGCGAAGCCTTGATCTGGTTGGGAGCTTCGAAATGCGGATCCAGGCGCCGATACGCGTTCACGCTGGAATTCAGCATCAGGCAAACGTCGTTCGCGTGCGTGAGAATGCGATCAATGAATGACCAGCCGAATTTGCTGAGCTTTTCCTCGCCCTTGGGATCCCAGAACAAATTCTTGCCGCCCTTACTGACCGAAACGTTGGTGTGCATGCCGTTGCCGTTCACGCCGACCACCGGCTTCGGCAAAAAGCTGGCGGTCAGTCCCATGCGCGTCGCCACCTGGCGACAAATCAATTTATAAAGTTGGATTTGGTCTGCCGCGGCGACCACTTCGCCGTAGCCGTAATTGATTTCAAATTGCGAAGGCGCAACTTCCGGATGGTCTTTCTCATTCTGGAAGCCCATGGAACGCTGCACCTCGGCGCAAGTGTCAATAAATGTGCGCAGCGGATCGCCCGGCAGCGAATGGTAATAGCCGCCGGTATTCACGTAATCGAATTTTCCGGTTTCGTTGTAACGCGCTTCTGCGTCCGCGCCATTGAAGAGGAATCCTTCGATTTCGTTCGCGGCGTTCAGCGTGTAGCCTTCGTTCTTATGCTGTTGCGCGGCAAATGTTTTCAGCACGCCGCGAATGTCCGCGCTGTAGGGCGAGCCGTCCTTATCAATCACCTCGCCGAACACCAGCACCTTGCCCGAGCCGAACACATCCGCCGGGCCCCAGTAAAACGCGCTCCAATCCATCCCCAGGCGCAGGTCGCTTTCGCGTTGCGCCGTAAATCCGCGGATGGACGATCCATCAAAGGTAAGGTTGTCCCAACTCTTCACCAGAAATTTCTTGTCGTAATCCAGCATGTGCAAGCGGCCTTCCAGGTCGCTGAAGAGGACGGTGACGGCCTTGATGCGCTTTTCATCCGTGAGGTATTTGATGCGCTCTTCCTGGATCTTGTGCGGCGCCACGCGATTCATGCGCTGCGCCTTGGCGTGCAGATTCAGTTCTTCCAGTTCTTCGTACGGAATTGCCAGAAAGTTACGCAGATCGGTAGTCATGAGGCTCCTTGCCATGGGATAGAGCGCGAATGAATTGCAGGTTCAGCGGCATTTTTGAACAGCGTAGGGTACCGCGCAGGCTTGTGAGCGTCAAATCCCAAAATGCCCGGGCAGGTCAAAGAATTTCAAATCGAACCTATAAATAAAACCTTGTCGTCGGCGGCCGTTTGCATGCACGCGCCATGGCGAGTACGTATCAGTGTTGGAAGCGTGCAATCAGTTCTGCCTGCGCAAGAATGTGGCCCTTGATGGCCGCTTCTACCTCGGCAGCTTTGGCCTTCGGTTTCAATTCCGTCCGGTAATCCAGCGCGTAGAGCTTGAAAAAATAGTGATGGGCCGCGCCGGGCGGGGGGCACGGTCCGCCATAGCCAATCTTGCCGTGATCGTTCTTGCCTTGGCGCGAGTCGTCCGGAAGCTTGGGCTTCGTCGGGACGCCCTCGGGCAATGCGCGCGTCGCGGGCGGCAGGTCGTACAGCAGCCAGTGGATCACGGTTTTCTTCGGCGCGTCCGGATCGTCAACGACCAGCGCGAAACTCTGCGTGCCGGCGGGCGGTTCGGTCCAAGCCAGCGCAGGGGAAACATCCGACCCGTCGCAGGTATATTGCGTGGGAATGGCGCTATCGCCGACGAAGGATGTGCTGGTCAATTGAAACTTCGCCTCCGGCGTTTTCTGTGCCGGAGATTGCGCAATAGCGGCATGAACGCGCTCTGTCGAGCTAGCGAATAGTGTGATCAGCAGGAGCGCGCCACACAACATCAGCGCCAAGTAGCGGCAATTCTCGAACCGTTCCCTATGATTTCGAATGGCACCCTCCCGATTACATTCACTAACGATGCTACGGGCACCGGATCCAACCGTCAAGAAGAGGTAAGGTGACGACGCGCTTCCGCGACACTGTTGCACGAACTTCTAGCGACGGCAATCCATCGCAGCATCCGCATCCGCCAAGTCATCGGAAGCTCCTTGAATGCATTGCGGTTAGTGTATGTACCGTGGTATATTGGTACCACTATGCGAACAAAGAAATACCCTAAACAATTTATTGTGGAGCGAGTGCAAACGGGAGTGCGCATCGAAAAGCGCCTGCTGAAAGTGCTCAAGGCCCTCGCCGAATTTCACGATTTGACCTTCGGCGACTTGCTCGAAGGCATCGTACTGCACGCTTTCGACGGCGAGATGGCATTCCAGAAGCCCTCGCGGCGGCGCATTAAGGAATTGAAGAAGTTCTACGGCCTCGACCTCGACTACCGCGCCAGCCATCGCCTGATCGAAGCCCGCGTCGCCGCGCAGAAACCAAAAGTGAAAGTGTCCCGCCGCACCGGCCGAGCGAAGCGTGCGCGGCGCGCGAAGAAAGCAAAAGGTTCGAAATGACCAACTGGACCACCAAACACGCGATCGAAGCGCTGCGTTGGGTTCTCGGCGTAGTGGTGCTCTGGGCGTCGTGCCTGCTGCTCCGGGCCACGATCGCCCAGATGCAGCAGCTGCCAGATTCGGGCCATGTCGTGCCGCACCTCTGGATCCGGTTGGTGCTTGCCAGCGTCGAGATCGTGGCGGCCGTGATGTTTCTGGCGCCGGTCGTGAATGTCGCCGGGAGCTATCTGTTGCTCGCGGTATTCGCATTCGCCATTTTGTTTCACGTGCTGCAAGGACAATTCGACGTCGGCTTCCTGCTAGTCTACGCGATGGCGCTGGCGGTTTGGTTGGCGCACCGAAGAGAAGCGCAAGCGGAAGTGCGCGATGAAGGCTAATTGCGATGACGAACTGCTCCGGCAATTTGAAGACTGTTCCCTGCCCCTCGAGCGTTTCCGTCACCGCGTGCACATCCAGATCGCCTTTCTATATTTGTGCCGATACCCGGTGCTGGATGTGCTCGTCCGATTCCCCGCGGCACTGACCCGCTACGCCGAAGCGCACGGCAAGTCAGGCCTGTACCACGAGACGATCACGTGGGCGTACGTCCTGTTGATCCACGAACGAATGGAGCGCGCGGGCCAAGCGCAGAGCTGGGAGGAATTCACGTCCGCGAATGCGGATTTGATGACGTGGAGCGGCTCCGTTTTGCAGCAATACTACCGCGACGAGACTTTGTCGTCCGACCTGGCTCGCAAAATCTTCCTGTTCCCCGATAAGGCGCCCGCGCATCGCTGAACGTTGCTGCCCGCTCGCCAAACTTTATGCTAAGGTAATTGGTTCGACATTGACACCCGGAACGTGTGTTTCGGCGCCAGCTGGGGATGCCAGGGAGAATTGGAGAACCATGAAGACTTCTTATAACGGTGTAGCGGTGCCGGCGAACGGCAAGCTTATCGAGTTCGCGGAAGGCGTATTTCGCGTGCCCGATCACCCGGTGATTCCATTTATCGAGGGTGACGGCACAGGCCGCGACATTTGGACGGCTTCGCGGCGCGTGTTCGATGCGGCCGTGCAAAAAGCCTTTGCCGGAAAGCGCAAAATCGAATGGCTGGAAGTTTTCGCCGGCGAAAAAGCCTACCGCCAATTTCAGGAATGGCTGCCGCAAGATACCGTGGACGCGATTCGCGATTTCCGCGTGGCCATCAAAGGTCCGCTGACCACGCCCGTGGGCGGCGGCATACGCTCGCTGAACGTGACGCTGCGCCAGGTGCTGGAGCTCTACGCCTGCGTGCGCCCGGTGCGTTACTTCGCCGGTGTGCCTTCGCCGGTGCGCGAGCCCGAACGCATGAACGTCGTCATCTTCCGCGAGAATACCGAAGACGTGTACGCCGGAATCGAATGGCGCGCCGGCACGCAGGAAGTTAAAAAGCTCATCGATTTCCTGAACAACGAAATGCTGAAGGGCGCTTCGAAAAAAATCCGCGAAGATTCCGGGGTGGGCATCAAGCCTATGTCTCCCACAGGCACCAAGCGGCTGGTGCGCCGCGCGATCGTGCATGCGCTGGAAAATCGCCGCACGGTGGTCACCCTGGTGCACAAGGGAAATATTCAGAAGTTCACCGAAGGCGCCTTCCGCGATTGGGGCTACGAGCTGGCCACGCAGGAATTTCGCGGCGTGGTGGTAACCGAGCGCGAGAGCTGGATCCTCGATAACAAGGACAAGAACCCTAACATAACGGTCGAACAAAACGCGGCATCCGTCGAGCCGGGCCTGGACCGGGCCAACGATGAATTCAGGAAGCAGGTTTACGAGGAAGTGAAACGCACGCTGGACGCTTTGTACGCCTCGCATGGCAACGGCCAGTGGAAGAAGAAAATTCTGATCAACGACCGCATCGCCGATTCCGTCTTCCAACAGGTCCTCACGCGCGCCGATGAATATCAAGTATTCGCGACGCCGAACCTGAACGGCGATTATCTTTCCGACGCTTGCGCCGCACAGGTCGGCGGCCTAGGAATGGCTCCGGGAGCGAATATCGGCGACGGTTTCGGAGTATTTGAGGCCACTCACGGCACGGCGCCGAAATACGCGGATAAGGATGTGATTAACCCGAGTTCGGTGATGCTTTCCGGCGCGATGATGTTTGATTTCATGGATTGGAAGCCGGTCGCGCGCCTGATCGAAGACGGCATCGCGCGCACCATTCAGCAGAAGAAGGTGACGTACGACCTCGAACGTCTGATGCCCGGCGCAAAAAAGCTCAAGACGTCCGAGTACGCCTCGGCCATCATCGAAAACATGCAAGCCGCGGTGGGCGCGGGCGATTGAAAACAGCCACAGCAGCAGGCTACGGGCCAGAATTTGATCCAATTGGGGGAGTGGAATGCGGAAGAAGGTGACGGTGGTGGGTGGCGGGTTCGTCGGTTCGACCACGGCACAGCGGATTCATGACGCGGGCCTGGCGGACGTGGTGCTGACCGACATTCTGGATGGCGTCCCGGCGGGGAAAGCACTGGATATGGCCGAATCCGGGCCAATCATGGGCTCGGACGCGCGCGCAGCCGGAATTTCCACGGCCAGCGGCGATTACCGCGGCACGGAAAACAGCGACATCATCGTGATCACCGCGGGCTTCCCGCGCAAGCCCGGAATGAGCCGGGACGATTTGCTGAAGGCGAATTACGACGTGATCAAAGCCGTGGTGGAAGCGGTCGTAAAACTTTCGCCGAAAGCAATTCTGATCGTGGTCACGAATCCTTTGGATGCGATGGCGCAAGCGGCGCTGAAGATCAGCAAATTTCCCAAGGCGCGCGTGATCGGCATGGCCGGCGTCCTGGATTCGGCGCGCATGAGCACGTTTGTGGCGGAAGAGCTGCGCGTATCGGTAGAGAACGTGCACTCGTTCGTCCTCGGCGGCCACGGCGACGATATGGTGCCGCTCACGCGCTACTCGACTGTCGCCGGAATTCCCCTCCCCGAACTGATCGCCAAAGATAAACTCGACGCGATTGTGACGCGCACGCGCAAGGGCGGCGCGGAAATTGTGAATCTGCTGAAAACCGGATCGGCTTATTACGCGCCGTCCGCGGCGGTCTTTGAAATGGCCGAAGCGATTCTGAAAGACAAAAAGAAAATTTTGCCCTGTGCGGCTTATCTCGAAGGCGAGTATGGCGTCAACGGACTCTTTGTCGGCGTGCCGGCGAAATTAGGCGCTGGCGGCATCGAACAGATCATCGAAATTAAATTGCTGCCGGACGAGACGGCCGCGCTGGATAAATCGGCGGCTTCGGTGCGAGAGTTGGTCACCGTGCTGGGGATTTAGTCTTCGAAGCTCCGCGGTTACGCCAAAACTCTCCTGCGATAGACCAAACGGACTACGTCGCGCGTTCCCAGGTAAGGCAGGCGTCGCGCGCTTGGGAGTCGTCCACGGGCGTGAGCGCAAGCCGATTGCCCGAAATTTCGTAGGCGCGCGTGAAATCCTTGCCGACGTCCCCGGGGCGCAAACTTCCTTCCAGATGATGCGTGATGGTTTTGTTTTCGCGGTTTACTTCGTAGGTGCCGTAGTACGCGTAGTAACCCTTGTAGGCAATCTGCACTTCCTTGGCGGTGGGAAATCCCGGGCCTGAAGAAATATCGGGCCGCGGGTTGCGCATAATCTGGACGGCTACGTGCCCGTCCGCGTCATAAATCAAAATGCCCATCGGGCGCTCGCCAAAAAGGCGGGATTCCGACGACGAAATGGAAACCAGCTTCCAGGTTCCCACGAACGGATTCGACGTGGCGTGGCTGGTATCGCGCATCGTCATGCTTTGCGTTTGCGTCATCGAACGGGGCCTTTCTTCGGAGTCGCCCGCGAACTTTCTGCCGCTTGCTGATGGACCTGCTTTACCGCGCGCAAGCCGTCCACCGGAAAATTCCCACAGGATTAACAGCAAATATATATCCGGGTTCCCGCCAGAGCAAGTGACCAATCGGCGAAAGCCGCACTCAGTTTCCAGTTGAGAAAACCGGGTGTCTGCTAAGATTATTACGGGAGTCGTCAATCCAAAATGGAATTTTTTGGGCGAAGGAACGGCAAAGGTACGCCTGCAGGCCCTGGTTCGCCGGGTCGGCGTAAAGGGGACAAGCTGGCGGGCCTGGGCGCACAGCAATCGCGCGGCGGCGCGCTTCCTGCGTCAGTAGCGCACCGGCTCACTAAGGATCTGGCGCGCGCGGAAAGTCTGGCGGCGATGCTGGCACACAGCCGCGCGGCCAGCGCGGTGGAAGTCGCGGACCTGCTCGCCGGAATGTACATCTACGATTGGGAGCGGCTCTCGAAATATTGGCCCCAGCAGGACGACATCGAGGAATATTTGCAGCAGATCTGCCGCATCAGCCCGCAGCGCTGGCATTACTGGATCGAATTCTACGACCAGCAGCGGCGCGGCGACGAAAAACCACCCAAGTGGCAATGGCCGAGGCCGGCGAAGAATCCGGACGCTGACGCCAAGCCTCTCGCGCGTTCCAGCGAGCTGAAGGCGTTGCTGAAGAGCGCCGAAGAAATCGCGCCCGCGCATGACGTGCATGATGGCCGCAGCATTCCGATCCTCACCTGCGAATGCGTGCTGCTGGCGATTGCCAAGCGCACGGATTCGGAAATCGGGCATCGGCTGGTAGCGTCAGGATTGAACGTGGGCGAATTGGAACAAGCCGCACGAAATCCGCGTCACGCGCCGTTACATTAGTCGTCATCTCATAAATAGTTGAGCAACGCGAAGGGCGGGGCTTCAGAGTCTGTGCGAGAAGTCGCGAATCGTTGCTGCTGTTTCTAGCCACTCGGCACTCGTCACTAGCCACTGCCTTTTTCCCAGCCGGACTTTAGCGCGCCATCGGTGTCGCGGCGCAGGACGATGGCGGTCTGAGGCGGCAGCTACGAATCCTTCCAGCCGGAAACAATCGTCCCGTTCAAATAATCAATTTAAAATAAGGCCAAAGCTCCGCGAGCGGCGCACGCGGCTTGCGGCACACAAATACGTGCACGTTTCGTTCAGCAATCGCGGCGTGGGGATCGGTAATTGTTGCGACGAACTGCGCATCCGCGAACAGATCCTTGAGCTCATCAGCACGTTCGCCGAAGAGAATCACGCACGAGCCGGTGTACGCACGCGGCCCCCAAAAATAATAGCTGTTGTGGCCGCCGATGGCCGCGGGCAGGCCCATGCTCGGTCCAAAGTGGTCAATCGCGCCCGCCTCGCCGTAATTTCCGCCCAGGATCGCGCAGCCGGCTTGCTCGGCTTGCGGCAGCGCGCGATAGACGTGCGCGATCTGCGTCGCCATATTCTCCCAACCGAACATGTCCGCATAGAGTTGCGGGAGCGCCGCGGTCGCATCGCGCTCGGTTTTCACCGAATTCGCGTAAGGCAGCAGCCTCGAATAGCGCAGAAAAGTATCCACCGGCAAGAGCGGCGTGCCAAAAGGTAGCGTCACCAAACCTGCGGCGATGAGCAGCGCTGGAAGTGCCACGGCCATCCCGCGGCGCGCGGGCGCGGCGAGAAACCCTTCCAGCGCAACGCCGCCCGCCGCCATCAGCGCCGGATAAATCGGCAGCGCGTAATACGATTTGCCGCCCAGCAAGATGAAAATGGCGAGCACGAACAAGTACGACCAGCCCAGAAACCGGAAGCGCTTCCCTTCCGGCGACGCAAAAAACCACACCAGCCCCGCGAGCCACACCGGCAGCGCCAGTGGCTGCATAAAAAGAACTTGCTCGAACAGAAATTGCAGCGGCGTGATCGCCTCGTTCTTGAATTGCTGCGCGTTGCGCACCACTTCGATTTGCGGCCAACCGTTCTGCGATTCCCAGAGCAGATTCGGCAGGAAAATTGCCAGCGCCAGCGCCGCGCCGATCCAAATCCATTTTGAACGAAACAGCTTCGCTTGCCCCGAAAGCAGCAGTCCGGCAACCAGCGCAAATCCAAAGACCAACATGCTGTGCTTATTTTCCAGCCCCACGCCGGCCACGGCGCCGAACCACAGCCACAGCCGCGGCGACGCTCCCTTAACGATGCGAATGACAATCCACGCGCACAGAAGCCAGAAGAGCGGCTCAAACGCATTCATGGAAAGAAAACTGTCGAACGCAATATAGGCGGGCGCGAACAAAATCGCGACGGCTGCAAGAAATTGCGCGAAGAGGCCGCCGCCCAACTCCGCGGCTATGCGGCCGGTGGCATACACGACCGCTGCGCCGGCTAAAACCGGCAGCAGGCGCGTCGCAAAGAGCGAGGGTCCCAATACGTGTCGCGCGAACCAGGCGACGAACGCGATCAGCGGCGGCTGGTCCACATAGCCCCACGCGACATGCTGGCCACAGGCCATGTAGTAGAGTTCGTCGCGAAAAAACCCGTAATGATTGATTCCGGCGAGTTGGATAAGCAGTTTGCAGGAAGCCAGCGCGAAGAGCATCACGCGCGAACGCATCGCCACGTCGCGGCCCGTCAGGTAATCGCGAGTGATTGACGCAGCTGACAGCGTGTCCATCATCAGCTGCTGTGATGCATACTCTGCGCGGAAATATAGAGGGTGTCATCCCGAACCCTCGAGAGCGGGTGAGGGATCTGTTTTTCGCCCAAACGGTGAATCCTTGGCTTAAGCGCCAGCGGAGGCGCCACGATTGTCTGATCGCCGCGGTCTCGAAGCACGCTGATCGCCGCGTCGCGGCACATCACGCGATCGTCGCGGAGTGGATGCGATCGAGTTTCGGGAAATTTTTGTCGAGATACGGCTTGCCCAGCGCGGTGATCGAGCCCTGGTCCGGCGCTTCGCCGTAACCGCTGTGAATTTTTTTCACTACATCCATGCCGGAACTCACCTGACCAAACGGCGCGAAGCCCATCTTATCGAGCTGCGCGTTGTTCCCCGTGTTGATAAAGAGCTGCGTGGTGCGCGTATCTTTTCCGGCGGTGGCGAAAGTGATGTAACCCGGCTTGTTGCTTTGGGTGACGGGATCGTCCTTGAAATTCGACTTGCGCCACACATTGTTCACCGCCGGGTCGGCGCTCAATCCGAATTGCACGACGAAACCGGGGATCACGCGAAAGAAGGCCGCATCATCGTAGAAGCCGTGCTTCACGAGATTGTAGAAACGATCCGCGCCCAGCGGCGCCCACGCGCGCGTCACCTGCACGATGAAATCTCCCGCGGTGGTCTTGAACGTCACATCAAATTTCTCCGGTGCGGTTTCTTTCAGATTCGCAGCTTCCAGCAAAGAGGTCTTCGTGGTCATCACTTATTCTCCCAGGGAACCGTGCCTGCACGGTTCGTATGATTTCCGTCAAAATATTGAAATGCGCCTTCGTAACGGCGGGCTTCAGACCGCCATCGATCGGCAGCCCACCGTCGATCCGCGCCGTTACACGGATGGCGTCCGCCGCGGCGGACGCCGCTACAACCGAAACGACCACATTAAGAATTACTGCTGCGCGGGTGCAGGCTTCGACGCCGCCGGTGCAGCCTTGTGCGCAGGAGTCGTGTGCACTGCGGGCGCGGGCGAGGTCACCGTCGCAGAAATGATGTGGTCAAGCTTGGGAAAGCTTTTATCGAGATAAGCCTTCCCTTGCGACGTGATCAGTGCCTGGTCCGGAGACTCGCCATAGCCGTTGTATATTTTCTGCGCCACGTCCATCCCGGTGGTTACTTGTCCGAAGGCCGCAAATCCCTGGCCATCGAGCGACCCGTTCTCTCCCAGGTTGATGAACAATTGCGTCGTGCGCGTGTTCGGTCCGGCAGTCGCAAACGTCAAGTAGCCGGTGTGGTTGCTCTGCGTGACGGGATCATCCTTGATCGAAGCCTTATCCCAAACTTTATTCACCGCGGGATTCGCGCTCAATCCGAATTGCACGATGAATCCGGGCACCACGCGGAAGAAAGCCGCATCCGTGAAAAATCCGTGCTTCACCAGATTGTAAAAACGGTCAGCGCCCAGCGGCGCCCACGAGCGCGTCACCGTGACGACGAAATCACCAGCCGTCGTCTTGAACGTCACCTCATACTGATCGGGAGCCTTCGCGGTCAGCGTCGCGGGATGCAGTAAAGCCGGGTCCGTATGCGGCGCCGTCGAGTGCGGGTGTGCAGCGGCAGCGGGCTTCGCCGCGGGAGTGGCTGATTGCGATTGCGCCTGCGCCGGCGTTGTAACCGGAGCGAAAGCAATGAGCAGCGCGATGAAGTACAACGGTACGAAACGTTTCACGATTTTCCTCCTGGTTATAATTGGCATTATTTTTGGGCCGCGGCTTCCACATCCTGCATCAAACGCAGCGTATTGCCACCCAGAATCTTCCGCACGTCGGCGGGAGAATAACCCCTCGCCAGCAGCGCATTCGTCATTTGCGGAATATCCGAAACATCTTCCATGCCGTAAGGCATATCCGCGCCGTCGAAATCGGAACCCAGGCCCACATGGTCCGCGCCCACCAGTTTCACCGCATGATCAATATGCTTGACGATCTCGGTCCACTCCACGCGCGGCAGCTTTCCCTGCGCCACCATCTCGCGCGTGACTTTATCCGCTTCGATCAGCTGGCAGGCTTCATTTTCGCCGCAGCGCTTCTTCGCTTCCGCCTCGATTTCCTTGCCCAGCTCGGGATGCGCCTTCGAGACGTCTTGAAATTGCTGGCTCAGGAAACCGATATGGTAATTGATCTGAATCACGCCGCCCTTCGCCGCGAGAGCCTTGATCATGTCGTCCGTCATATTGCGCGGCGCGTTGCACAGCGCGCGGCAGGAAGAATGCGAAGCGATCACCGGCGCTCTGCTGACGGCCAGCACGTCGTCAAAAGTTTTGTCCGCCACGTGCGAGATGTCCACCATCATCCCCAGGCGATTCATTTCGCGCACCACTTGCTTGCCGAAATCGCTCAAGCCATTGTGCGCGGCCTTGTCAGTGGAAGCGTCCGCCCAATCCGTATTCATGGTGTGCGTCAGCGTCATATAACGCACGCCCAGCGCGAAAAACTTGTCCAGGTTCGCGAGCGAGTTGTTGATCATGTGCCCGCCTTCGACGCCCATCAGCACCGCAATTTTGCCCGCAGCCTTGGCGCGGCGAATGTCTTCAGCAGTGGCGCACGGAACCAGGTCGTTCGGATGCCGCGCCACGGTTTCGCGCACCGCGTTAATCTGGTCGAGCGCGCGCTGCACCGCAGTAGGCCCGGTGACCGTGCCGGGAATCCAGATCGACAAGAAAATCGCGCTCAGCCCGCCGGCGCGCATGCGCGGAATGTCCACGCTGCCATCGGAATGACGCACGCCAAAATCGAATTTCGGGTCGAGCAAGCGCTGCGTCGTGTCGTCATGAGTGTCCACGACGATCGATTGGAAATGCAGCTCGTGCGCCTGCGGCGAGATATTTGATTGAGATTGCGATTCACCAGTCACGGCCACCAGCGACAAAACTCCTCCCAGCACACAGCAAATTGCAAGCAAACCACGACCACCCATTCATCCCCCACAACCCATGCATTCTCTGGGATTCTACAACCCGTGGCGTCAAAACAAAAAGCTCGCTAGCGTGCCTTACGAGCCTCGGAAGAAACTCTTCACCGCGTGCACTAGCACCTGGCCGTTCACCGCAGCCAGCGATTCCGTCAGCGGAATGCCCTTGGGGCAAACTTTTACGCAGTTCTGCGCGTTGTCGCAGTCCTCGATGCCTCCCGGACCCATCAGCGCTTCCAAACGCGGGCCCGCGTGCATCGCGCCCGTGGGATGCATGTTAAACAGACGCACCTGGCTGACAATCGCCGCGCCCACAAAATTAGAATGCTCATTCACCTTCGGGCAAATCTCCAGACAGTTGCCGCATGTGATGCACTGCGAGAGCGCGTAGCCCACTTCCTGCGTCTCCGGTGACATGCGCGGTCCGGGACCGAGATCATACGTGCCGTCAATCGGAATCCAGCACTTGGTGCGTTTCAGATTCTCGAACATCGAACTGCGATCCACTTGCAAATCGCGGATCAGTGGAAATTTTGTGAGCGGCTCCAGGCGGATCGGCTTTTCCAGATCGTCCACCAGCGCCGTGCAAGCCTGGCGCGGCTTGCCGTTGACGATCATCGCGCAAGCCCCGCAAATTTCTTCCAGGCAATTCGCTTCGTAGCTCACCGGAGTGGATTCGCTGCCGCTGCGCGTAAAGGGTTTTTCGGCGATGTCACGCAGGCAAATAATCACGTTCATATGCGGCCGGTAGCGCAGTTCGTATTCTTCCCAGCGCACGGCTTCGTCCGGCCGCTGCTGGCGCTTGATCTTCACGATGAAAGTTTTATCGGCCACGATGCCTCACTTTCTCCGCCTGCTACCTCGCCCACTACTTCGCCGCGGTGTATTTGCGTTCGCGCAGCGGCAGCAGCGAAATATCCACCGCTTCATAATCCAGCTTAATTTTTCCGGCGTCCCAGCTGGCTATGGTGGTCTTCAACCAATTCCTGTCGTCGCGGTCCGGAAACTCCGGCTTGTAGTGCGCGCCGCGCGTTTCGTTTCGCGCAATCGCCCCCAGAGTGATCACTTGCGCCAGGATCAGCATGTTGCCCAGCTCGCGCACGAAATTCAGCGTTTGATTCGACCACTGCGTGCGGTCCTGCAAATTAATGCGCTTGAAGCGCTCGCTCAGCTCGTCCAGCTTCGCCATCGTCTTCTGCATCGCGGCGTTGTAGCGGATCACCGTGACGTTTTCCGTCATGACGTCGCCCATCTCACGCCAAATCGCCAGCGGATTTTCCGTCCCGGTGTGCTGGTTCAGCAAAGCGTCGGAAATATCCTGCTGGCGCACGCGTTCGCGCTCGTAGACGGCAGGCGAAGTGTTCTCGCAACCCGATTCCAGGCTGCGCGCATAGCGCACCGCCGCAGTTCCCGCGATTCCGCCGCCATAGATGCACGAAACCAGCGAATTGGCGCCCAGCCGATTCGCGCCGTGATATTGGTACTCGCATTCGCCCGCAGCGTAAACACCAGGAATGTTGGTGGCCTGGTTCTCGTTGTCCACCCACAAGCCGCCCATGGTGTAATGCATCGCCGGAAATACTTTCATCGGTTCTACGTGCGGATCCACGCCCACGAATTTCTGATAAATTTCCAGAATGCCTTCCAGCTTGCGCTCCAGCACTTCGCGCGGGATGTGCGTCACGTCCAGATACACAGCCGGATCGCCCGCCAGGCCCAACTTCATTTCGTACACAACCTTGTGAATCGCGCGCGTGGCGACGTCGCGCGGCACCAGGTTCCCGTATTTCGGATACCACTCTTCAAGAAAATAAAATCGTTCGGTTTCCGGAATTTGTCTCGCGGGGCGCGGGTCCTGCGGCGTCTTGGGCACCCACACGCGCCCGCCTTCACCGCGCGCTGATTCGCTCATCAAACGCAATTTGTCTTCGCCGGGAATCGCGGTGGGATGCACCTGAATGAATTCGCCGTTCGCGTAATATGCGCCCTGCTGGAACAAAGCTGATTGCGCCGATCCCGTGCAAACCACGGAGTTCGTCGAGCGCCCAAAGACGGCGCCGATGCCGCCGGTGCAGAAAATCGCGGCATCGCACGCGAACGTCTTGATCTCCATGGTCTTCAGATCCATGGCGCAGATGCCGCGGCACACGCCGGCGTGATCGAGCACAGCCGAAAGGAACGTCCAGCCTTCGAATTTCTTTACTTTGTCTTCGGCTTCGAAGCGGCGCACCTGCTCGTCCAGCGCGTACAACAATTGCTGCCCGGTCGTCGCGCCCGCGAACGCGGTGCGGTGGTACAGCGTGCCGCCAAAGCGCCGAAAATCCAGCAGTCCCTCGGGCGTGCGGTTGAACATCACGCCCATGCGATCCAGCAGGTCAATGATTGCCGGAGCGGCCTCGCACATGCCCTTCACCAGCGGCTGATTGGCGAGAAAATCGCCACCGTAAATCGTGTCGTCGAAATGTTTCCAAGTGGAATCGCCCTCACCCTTCAAGTTTTTCGCCGCGTTGATGCCGCCCTGCGCGCACACCGAATGCGAGCGCTTCACCGGGACAATCGAAAACAGGTCAGCCGTTACTCCGGCTTCGGCCACCTTGATCGCTGCCATCAGACCGGCCAGCCCGCCGCCGACGATAATAATTTTCGGCTGCCTCATTGGACGTAGCTCCCCATCGGGAACGCCCCGTAATGCAGCGCCAGCACGATTGCCACGCCGATAAATGTAAACGCCACCGCAACCGCCGCGCCAAACCAACCGGCCGCGCGCTGCGCCGGCACGCTCACCGCAATTCCCCACTTACACGCGAAATTCCACAGCCCGTTGCCCAAGTGGAACGATGCGCAAGTGATTCCGACGATGTAAAACGTGAGATACCAGGGATTCAGCAAGCTGCGCTGCACGTCAGCGTAGGAAGTGACGCCATGGCCTAGAAACCGCTCCGTGTACAAATGCCAGCCGATGAAAACGAAAGCGATGATCCCCGTCCAGCGTTGTAGCACGTACAACCAGTTGGCCATCCAGGGATGCCCAATCGCGTTCGACTTGCCGGTCCACCAGATGTAAATGCCGTAAAGCCCGTGAAAAAGTATGGGAATAAAAAGCACGCAGGTTTCGACAAAGATTCGCCAGGGAATCTGCTGCAGCTCGCGCGATACGTCGTTGTATTTCCCCACGCTCACCAACGCGTAGCTGTTCGACCAGAAATGCTCCGCCAGGAATGCTCCAATTGGAATTACGCCGCTGAGGGACTGCAATTTGTCGAGGAGATAACTCGTCTTAGAATCAGTCGCTGCAACCGACATGCACACTCCAAGCGCGTCGAACCATAACCCGCAGAAGTTTCAGTATAGTTGCGCCCGCAAAAGTTTGCAAGACGGTGCGACTGGCGCTGTCTGTAGCCCGCTCCAAAATATGCTATCTTGCCGAACAGGGCAGCTGCTGAGTTGAAAATGAATCGCAGCGGAGACGCTGCGCGCTGCCCATGGAAGGAAGCGCTCATGGATTTGCAACTCGCAGGCAAAAAAGTATTGGTAACGGGTTCCACCGCTGGAATCGGTTTCGCGACGGCCAGCGCATTCGCGGCCGAAGGCGCCTCGGTAGTCGTGAACGGCAGAACGCAGGAGCGCGTAGACGCCGCCGTCGCTAAAATCCGGAAATTGCATCCCCAAGCGGATGCGTCGGGCGTCGCGAGCGACGTTTCGAACGCAGCAGGTTGCGCGAAACTCATACAGGCGCTGGGCAGAGTGGATATTCTGGTCAACAACATGGGGATTTTTGAGCCGAAGCCCTTCGAGCAGATTCCGGATGAGGATTGGCTGCGCCTCTTCGAGGCCAACGTGATGAGTGGAGTGCGACTCTCGCGCCACTATCTTTCGGGCATGCGTCAGAAGAATTGGGGGCGAATCCTGTTCGTCTCCTCCGAATCCGCCGTTCAGATTCCCGCCGAGATGATCCACTACGGCATGACTAAGACGGCCCAAGTTGCCGTTGCCCGCGGAATTGCGGAAACCGTCGCGGGGACCGGGATCACCGTGAACAGCGTTCTGGCCGGGCCCACCCGCTCCGAGGGAGTCGAAACTTTCATCGCGCAAATGGGAGCAGGCGGCAACTCCGCGGCCTTCGAAGCGGAGTTTTTCAAGAGTATTCGCCCCACCTCCCTCCTGAAGAGATTCGAAACCGTCGAAGAAGTCGCCAACATGATCGTGTATCTCGGCAGTCCGCTGGCTTCCGCGACCACCGGCGCCGCGCTGCGTGTTGATGGCGGCGTAGTGCGCGCGATCCTCTAGTCGTCATTCCCGAGCCTCGCTGTGGTCGGAATCACACCATCGCCAACACGACTTTGGTTCCTCGAACATCTCTGCTACCAACGCATCCGAGATAGCCGAGCCTGGGGGCCGTGCACGCTCATTACTCGTACGCGGAAATCGACGCGCTAATCAGGAGTTGACGCTGCGGATATGGACAACCCGCGGCCGGGATAATGAATCTTCCATAGACAATGCTTGGAAGATGATGCTCCTCTCTCCAACCCGTCGCCTCGCTCTCGTTCTGTCGACACTTTCGTTTGCTGCTTCAATCATGACGCAAGAAGGGCGAACCGCAAGCACGATCCTAGCAAAACACCGAATCGACCCCACAAAAGGCGCTGCCCCATGCTTTGATGCACCGAACGGCGCCATGAGCGAGCAACGCGAGAACGAGGCCATTGCGCGTCTTCCAAGAATTGCTCGATTTTGGTTGACGGAAGATGTTGCGCTGATCATCGCACCTGAAGAACGTTGCGCCTTTCTCCATCTCGCAACAGACAAAGAACGGGACCAGTTTATAGAACAGTTTTGGTCCAGACGCGCCCCAGACCCAAAGTCATTCGACAACAGTTTCAAACGAGAACACTACGAGCGGATAGTTACTGCGAATCAAAAATTCTCAGGCCAACTTCCTGGGTGGCGGACAGAGCGAGGGCGAATTTACGTTATGTTTGGTCCACCAGATTCAATTGAATTGCATCCGTCTGGAGAAAAAACTGGCCGACCGCCCCAGGAAGGTGCTGAGACCTATCAATACCGTTGGGAAGCTTGGCACTACCGACATCTTGATGACGTGGGCGAAAACGTTGAAATTGAATTTGTAGACCCGAGCGGGAGCGGAGACTATCGGCTCACATTGTCGCCGGAAAAAAAGGATGAGGTGATTTTTAATCCTCCCTACAACCTGGGTCGCAATTGGCGCGAAGAAGGCACGACTCGATCCGCCAACGTCGTCGAACCCTTCGTCGGCGCAGTGCCTTCGCCTCAGGTGCAGTTCAAAGACCTCGAGGCAGTGGTGAGTTCACAGCTCACTCGTCAGCAGGTACAGTTCACTCATCGAGTCGAGTTCGCCGCGGCAACAGACGCAACGACATTCACAGAGATTTCGGTCAGCCTGCCAAGCAATCACCCCAGTTCGCCCAACACGATTGTGAAATCACCGGCAGAATTTGAGATTTTTGGGCGTGTCAGCAAGCCATCGGGATGGATCATTGAGACCTTTGAGCGAAAGATTTCTCTCACGACGCAAAATAATTCCGGCCATTCTCAGGCTGACAATGAATTTCACTTGGCCCTTGCACCCGGCACCTACCGCCTGGCGATCGTGGTTAAAGATTTGGCCAGTGCCGATATTGGGACACTGTTCACCGCGTTCGACGTACCGCCTTATGAGGCCACACACAGCACGGAATGAACCCAAAGTGAACGAGACCCCCAACCGGGGCGGAAAATTCCCCAAAATAGCGAATCGAACGTCGTCAAACCTCCGGGGCGTGGCCACATGCGTGGTAAACACCCTATCGGAAGCTGACGCACCGCCGAAGCAACAAACCGAGCGCGTTCACGAACGGAGACGCGGACGTTTGGGATTCATCGGCGTAACACAGCACGCTCCCCACTAGCTATCCTTTGGATACACCCCGGAGATTGCGCCCCAGTCGCATCCGAGCGCGATGCTAGACTGACCCGAACGAGCCCAGCACCGACATGTCCAGCGAATCCATCAGCGACCTGAAAAAGTGGGTGGGCGAAGTTGTCCGCCAGAGCTCGGATGGCGAGTTCGTGGGGTTAAACCGCGTCGTGGACATGGTCAGCAAGAATTTCGCGGTGAAACCGCATGAAGTGGCGATTCTGGTGATAACCGAAGATGACCGCTTCCTGCGCTTCGTAGTACCGGAAAAGCTCCGCCAAGTGGGACAGATTCCGCTCACCAGCACAAATTCCCTGGCCGCCCGCACCGTGCGCGATAAACGCCCCGAGCTAATCAATCATTTCGCGGTGGTTCCGCACTCTTCCGTGTTTGAAGCCATGCCGATCACCGAAGACGAGCGCGGCGACGCCATCCAGAAGATCATGAGCGCGCCGATCCTGCAGGAACGCAAAGTCGCCGCCGTTATTCAGATTTCGCGCAAAGGCAAGACCGCCGGCGACGCCGGCCCGGATTTCACCCATCCCCAGCTGCGTGAATTGAAATTGGTCGCGGAGGCGCTGGCGCCTTGCGTCCCACTCCTCTGCAAGCAGCAATCGCCTCTTGTCGGCCGCTAGATCGTCAGCTACGCCTTCTGCATCCAACCAGACGAACAGCGGCCGAAACTTTTCTGCCGATGGCGGGTTACACTCCATGGAGACAACTCCGGGCGGGCATCCGCCATCACTTATAAGGAGCGTCGGGACAAAGCCGGCTGGCCGCGCCAACTTTGCCGGCCCCCGCGCTTCCCGTGGAGTTGCCGAGCCGCCACAGAAGCACCACAGGAGTAAACGATGAACGTCGAACGATCGAGCCACAACGCTTACAAACAATGGAATGGCCGGGCGCTTGGCGTCCTGGCACTGGGAGTATTGCTGAGCGCCGTGCCCGCGCTGGCGCAGCAGGACCAGCAGAATTCGCCCGATCAGTCGAACCCGCCGGCGAACTCGCAGGCTGGCGCTCCGACGACCGCACCCGCGACTACGCCGCAAACTCAGCAGGACCAAGCGATGCCGCCGCAGCAAGACCAGCAACCGCAGCAAGATCAATCCGCGCAGCCGCCACAAGATCAACAAGGGCAGCCAGATCAGCAAGCGCAGCCACCACAGAATCAGCAGGGCCAACCAGACCAGGAAGCCGCGCCTGCTCCGCCGCCTCCGCCAGCGGATCAAGCCGGACCGTTGCCGCCGGCCCCAACGCCGCAATATCAACAGCCCGGACCACCGCCGCAAACATACACGCGCAGGCGGCCTGAGAACCTGCCCGAATCGCTAACGATTCCCGCCGGCACCGTGATCCAGGTACGCGCCTCCGACTGGCTCTCCAGCGACCGCAACAAACCGGGCGATGAATTCATCGCCACGCTAGCCCAGCCCATCGTCGTGGACGGCTGGGTAGTGATGCGCCGCAATCAGAACATAATCGGCCGCGTGACCGACGCGAAAAGGGCCGGGCGCGTGAAAGGCGTCTCGAGACTGCAACTCGATTTGAGCCAATTGACGCTCGTTGACGGCCAACTTGTGCCAGTGCAGACCACACTGCTGAACGCTTCCGCGGGAACGTCCAACGGCCGCGACGCAGCTGCCATCGGCCTCACTACTGGAACGGGTGCCGCGATCGGAGCTGCCGCAGCCGGCGGTACAGGCGCGGCGATCGGGGCAGGCGCCGGATTTGTCGCCAGCGTTGCCGGAGTGTTGCTCACTCGCGGCAAGCCCACAATTATTCCTCCGGAAGACGTTCTGACTTTCCGGCTGGAGAATCCCGTGACGATTTCTACCGTGCGCAGTAACGTGGCGTTCCGCGCAGTCACTCCGCAAGATTACGCGCAGACAAGACCCGCACAGCCTCGGCCGCGCCTGGTGCGCCCGTACCCTCCCCCCTATGGATATTATGCGTACCCCTATGGGCCGTACCCGTATCCGGCATACTACGGCTACTACGGCCGGTGGGGCTGGTAAAGCTTTAGGCATCGGCGGCGGCACTGCCGCCATCCGCCACTTCCCTCGATGGGGGCTCGCACTGCGGGTCCCCATTTTCATTTTCGCCTCAACACACGCCTGGAAAAATGCTGCAGCTCTCTCGCACGGGCTAGGAGTGCGCGCCCAATTTCTCAGGGGATCGTACGGGCGGGTCTAAGACCCGCCCCTCCAACAATGCGATGGTGTTCCCTTCCGGCGCGAAGACCGACCAGCTCAGCGACAAAACCTTCATCAAGCTGTAATAATCGGCACGCAGCCGGCACGCTTGCGACGCCGAGAACACGCAAGCACGCTGAATTCCATTGACATCGCTACGTGTGCTTGCTAATTTTCGGTGCGCTGGTTTTTTCGACTCGATTTCGTGGAGGCACCGCAGTCCGGTACTGCTCATGGCGTTCGTCGCGAAGAAAATTTTCCTCACCAAGGGAGTCGGGAAACACCGCGAGCGCCTATCCAGCTTTGAGCTGGCGCTGCGCAACGCGGGCATTGCCGCGTGCAACATCGTTCGCGTCTCCTCGATTTTTCCGCCCTACTGCAAACTGATCTCCCGCAGCGAAGGTTTGAAACATATCAAGCCCGGCCAGGTGGCCTTCACGGTAATCAGCGAAAATCAGACGCGCGAACCGCATCGCCTGATCGCGGCGGGCGTCGGCCTCGCTCTGCCGGCCGACAAATCCATGTTCGGATACCTGTCCGAACACCACTCCTTCGGCGAAAGCGAAGAAATTGCCGGGGAATATACCGAAGAGCTCGCCGCCGAAATGCTCGCCACCACGCTGAACGTGGAATTCGATCCGGATTTATCCTGGGACGAAAAAAAAGAAGTCTATCGCATCTCCAACAAGATCGTCCGCACCATGAACATCACCCAGTCCGCCGTAGGCGATAAGCGCGGCCTCTGGACCACAGTGCTAGCCGCAGCCATCCTGATCGGCGAAGACGACTAGTTAGTTCACGCTTTTATTCCACAACAGCAACGCCCCAAGTTTTCGCTGAATCAACCCGCGCGCCCGCAGGCCAGTAGTACGTCTTCTGATCCGCTTTGCCGCTAGCCTCCGTCACGTCGAACGCCAATCCGACTTTCATTCCCGGCGAATACCCCGCACCCAACTTCGCGAATGAAATTTTCACTGCGATGATCTCGGTGTGCTCGTCCGGCGGATTATTTCCATCCCAGCGAACCTCGCGCCGCCCGCACTGAAGCTTACCCTTCTTTTCGTAAAGGTTCGGCGCGCCACTCCCTTCGCACAAATTATTCGAAACGTGCAGCCAGCACTGCCCCTTCTGCCACGCCGCCGATTGCGTCTTCCGCGGATCGAGCAAAATCTCCGGAAACAATCTGCTGCCGCCATGCGTCACGCCTTCAAAATCAAAATATAGTAACCGCGCATCGTGCTTAGCGAAGGAGGGCAGGTTCCATCCCGGCGCCACCGCAAATTGCGTCATGGAAGCGTCGTCCCACGCCGCAGCAGATTTGACGCCGTCCACGGCAATAGCCCGCCCGCGCGGAATGCGGATTTCAGTCGATGGCGCTGCAGGAAGCGAACGCACGGAGCGAACCAGCAACGGACCAGCACCAAGCAGCATGAATACGCACACCGCTCGGAGGCAAATTCCCATCACCGCAGTATGCCGGGCGGAAATATCGCTGCGCGGAATGATCGGCGTTCGAAACTCATAGGGAGTGCGGCGGCTTGCCGTCGCTTTCGTAAGAAATTCAGCCAAACCGCAATTCGCGTCAGGCGAGGCTTGCCTCGCCCAAGAAAAAGCTTCAGCGCGGACGGTGTTTTCTCTTTGCAGCCTTCGCCCCACCGTGGGTGTATCCCAACCGCTCCAAAACAGCGCCCACAATCAGCGGCAACGCCACCGTAGCATCATCCAGAACTTCCGCAAATCGTCCGCCTTCCTCCAGCGGCACAAACTTCCCCCAAGATACAGCCTCAGTATAAGTGCTCCCCGAAAGCCCGCCCCAATTCACAGGCTCAGGACAAATCCGCAAACCATAGTTATAACGTTTCAGCGGAATTTTCTCGTACCCGCGCCGCGCCAGCAATTCCGCATAGACCCCAAATTGCTGCGCCCAGTTGCGCGGCACGCCTCCCCCAATCGTAAATATCCCCATGCGTTTCGTCACCAGCATCGTCTGCGCGTAGTGCTCGAAATCCAAAAAAGGATCAAATCGCAGCGGCTCCTTCCCTTCCTTCTTCCGCTGCCGCTGATACAAAGCAAAATCAATCCCCAGCTCGGAATCCGTAAACGCCGGCACAAACACCGGCACATTGTGCTCGATGCACGATTTTAAAATCCCGCGGCCCTTGGCATGTCGCACCAGATATTCCCCGATGCGCTGATTCAATTTATAGCTGCACACCACTTCCTCGTCCGGCCAGCGCGTCAGCACATGGTCCACCACCACTTCCACCGCGTCCAGATTCACTTCCGGCTCCAGCGAATCGTAAACGCGATTGTAGCCGGCCAGAAAAAGTTCGTTGTCGTCCATCTTCGGGTCGTAGCGAAAATGCGAACGCCCCGTGGCTTCCACCAGCCCGTGAGCCATCAGCGCGCCGGTAGATACGATCGCCTTGACGATCCCCGACTCCACCAGGTCGCAGAAAACCAATCCCATTTTCCCCACGGTCAATGCGCCGGACAGCGTCATCACAATAAAACATTCTTTATCGCGCGCCATCGCTTCCAGCACGTCCGCCGCATCGCCGATCTGCCGCGCGGTGTAAGCCGTCTGGCCCATCGCGCGCACCATGTCGTCGATCGTGCGAATCCTCGATAAATCCAGCGGATAAATCGGAGTGAGGCGGTCCTCCACCGGATCGTGCAGTATTCGTCCGGTCGCGCCCTTTTTCTTTGCCATTCAGCGTCCTCACAGGTAATGTATGTCTCCCAAGAGGCCTGGGAGCAGGGAATCGCGCGTGCGCGCCTATCATTGATAGTACAAATGCGCACGAGACGAAAGAAAAATTTCTACCGCAGCGCAGGAGTTTAGACCGCACATGTCCCGATACACGCCCATGCCGCCGCAAAATTTCGGCGGACTCCCCGAAGAGCTCTGCGCATACGAGACCGCGCGCGCGGTGATTTTTCCCGTTCCACTCGAACGCACCGCCACCTACGAACGCGGCACGCGCAACGGCCCCAGCGCGATCCTGGAAGCCAGCCGGCACATGGAACTCTACGACGAGGAACTCGAGGTCGATCCCAGCCGCGAAATCGGCATCGCCACCTGGCCGCCCATTGATACGCAGGACGGCACATTCGAGGAAGTGCTGCGCGAACTTTTCACCGCGCAGCTGGAATTGCTGGACGCTGGAAAATTTCCAGTGGCGCTGGGCGGCGAACATTCCCTCACTCCTCCTCTGGTTTCCGCCACGCTCAAAAAATTCAAGGATCTGTGCGTCCTGCACATCGGCGCGCACGCCGAAATGCGCAATGAGTATCAGGGAAATCCCGGCAGCCACGTGTGCACCATGCGCCGCGTCGTCGAAATGTGCCCCGCCGTACAAGTTGGCGTGCGCTCGATCTCCGAGGAAGAATCCGAGGAAATTCCGAAGCTGCAAACGAAAGTGTATTGGGCCAAAGACATCGTGCGCGCCCCAGTGAAAACCTGGATAGCAAAGGTTCTCGAGGATCTCGGGCCCCGCGTTTACGTCACGGTCAATGTGGACGGCTTCGATTCCTCGATCGTCTCCGCCACCGGCGCGCCCGAACCCGGCGGCCTCGATTGGTTCCAGGTCACGTCGCTGATCCGCGCCGTCGCCGACCACAAAAAAATCGTCGCCTTGGACGTCGCCGAACTTTCTCCGCGTCCCCGCGATCACGCTTCGGATTTTCTCGCCGCCAAACTAATCTATAAGACTCTAGGGTATATTTTTTGCCAGACATAATCTCAGGAGGCCGTATGGCCACGTTTGCGATGGCAGCAATACTGCAGCAACTTCCTACGACCGAGCACGGCTGGGTGGTGTATGTCGAAACGCACGGCATTTTCTGGTGGATTCTCATCGGCCTCATCGCCGGATGGCTCGCCGGCACCATCGCCCGCGGCCGCGGCTTCGGCTGCATCACCGACGTGATTCTAGGACTGGTGGGCGCAGTAATCGGCGGGTGGATTTTCACCCGCCTGGGCATTTTGACGTTCGGTTTCTTCGGAAGCCTCGCCGCCGCCACCGTCGGTGCAGTCCTGCTAGTAGCAGTAGCCCGCATTTTCGCCGGCGGCAGAGCAGACTAGTACCTCACGCCCCGCTCACTCAGCGAGAGCTCGGTACTCGGTCAGTTTCCGATTACGCGACGCATCGGCACGGCGGTTATGATGCGAGGGGATCTGCCATGAGCTCAAATTCAGTCAGGACAACCTTTGCGATTGGGACCTTGATATTCGTTTCGGTTTGTATCTTTCAAACTCGATCAGCGCAATCCACTACCGTAACCACATCCCAGACTGCTGCAAAACCCCTCCTCCTGGAGAAAAATGATGGTGAGCGGCGGATTTGGCGAGAGCCTCCCCCCGGGGACTTTATCCTGAAAGTCAGCCCAAAAAACAATGGTTCTCAGCGCCTTGTTATGGGAACCGAGGACATGGCTCCGGGAGACGAATTCCCAACGCACAAGCACCTCGGGCAGGATGAAATTCTGTACATCGAAAAAGGAACGGTTCACGTTCATCTGGGAGATCAGGAACGCGATCTGCACGCAGGAGGAACGGTCTTTATTCCGGCGTTTACGTGGGTAAGCGTAAAGAACGCGGGAAGCGAGGCAGTCAGTGTTGTCTTCGTATTTTCAGCGCCTGGGTTTGAGAATCACATGCGCTGCGATTCTGTGCTGCCTAAGGAACAAGTGACGCCTCTCTCGTCAGAAGAACAGAAAGCGTGCAGCCACGAAGGCCACGTCATTTACAAAGACCTGGAACAGATCCCCAAAAAGTGAAGTAAAAGCCGGGCGACTCTGGCCGCTTTATGGCTCTGATGAACGGACTATTGGCAGAAGTGATCGATTTTGGCCTCCCGATTCGACCGCCGGCGGAGATGGCCCCGGATGGTCGGCAATCCGGAAGTTATCCAGAATCGGGGTTCTGGGACACCGGTCGAATGCCGCAAATCCTGATAAACGTCCTAGTCAGCCAAGTGGATTTTCAATTGATGCAAGCGCTCTCTACGAAGTAGTGCTAGCCACACAAGCGCACAATCTACTTGCCTGGTAAGCATAACCGGAAACTAAGAGTCAGTTTCCAGTAAGGGCTTATCGGAATCTGACTGATTGCCGACAGTTCCGCAAGGTGAGACCCCCATCCCCGCCCCTCGGGTGTGATACGATAACCGCGAACAAAGATCGAACCATTTCGTGCATCGGCTTCATTGCGGGACTGCTTTCGCTTCGTGCAACCCCCTTGGTCGAGCGGAACGAACAAATCGGACGCACAAATTGAGTCAACCATCACTGTGGGCCATTCCGCTGGGCGGGCTGGGCGAGTTCGGTATGAACATGCTCGCGCTGCGCACCGGCGACGACATCATTGTAATTGACGCCGGCCTGATGTTCCCCGAGCAGGAATTGCTCGGCGTGGACATCGTTATCCCAGACATCACCTATCTGAAGCAGAACAAACGCATGGTGCGTGCGATCGTTCTCACCCACGCGCACGAGGATCACATCGGCGCGATTCCCTACATTCTCGCCGATCTAAATGTCCCGATATACGGCACGGAATTTACGCTCGCCATCGTGCGCAAGAAACTCGAAGAACACGCGCTGCTCGATAAAGCCAAGCTTCACGAAGTAAAAGCCGGTCAAACCACCGTGCTCGGTCCCTTCTCCATCGAATACTTGCACGTCACCCATAGCACCATTGATTGCGTCGCGCTCGCGGTGCGCACCCCCGTAGGAGTAATCATTCACACCGGCGATTTCAAAATTGATCACACGCCTGTGGACGACAAGCCCTTCGACATGCACGCCTTCGCGCGCTACGGACAGGAAGGCGTCCTCGCGCTTTTCAGCGACAGCACCAACGTCGAGCGCCCCGGCTTCACGCCCTCGGAACGCGCCGTAGTAGTGCGCCTCGAAGAGTTATTTCGCGCCGCGCCGGCCAAAGTTCTCGTTTCCTGTTTCGCCAGCTCCGTGCACCGCGTGCAGCAAGTGATCGACATCGCGCGCATGGTCGGACGCAAGATCGGCTTCGTCGGCCGCAGCATGGTGGACAACGTCGAAATCGCGCACGGCCTCGGCAAGCTGCGCGTGCCCGACGGCAGCGTGGTCCGCCCGCAGGATATTCGCACCTTCGATCCGCAAAAGCTCGTCGTGCTCGCGAGCGGCACGCAAGCAGAGCCGATGTCCGCGCTCTCGCGCATCGCCGTGGACAATCATCGCCTGCTGAGCATCGCCGAAAACGACACGGTAATACTTTCTTCGCGCATCATTCCCGGCAACGAAAAAGCAATTTTCCGCATGATTGATCATTTCTTCCGCCGCCGCGTGCTGGTCTATTACGAAGGCGGACGCTCCGCTCCCATCCACGTCTCCGGGCACGCCAGCCAGGAAGAAATGAAAATCCTGCTGCAACTCGTGCGCCCAAAATATTTCGTTCCCATTCACGGCGAATACCGCCAGCTCTTCCGCCACTCCGCGCTCGCCGAACAATTAGGAGCAGTCGGCGGGCAGATTTTCCTTCTGGAGAGCGGCCAGCCGGTTGAATTCACCGCCGACGGCGGCGCGCACAGGCGCGAACCCGTGACGGCCGGCCGCGTGCTGGTGGATTCCGGCTCGCTCGAGGAAATCGAAGAAGTAGTGATCCGCGATCGCCGCCACTTGTCCGAAGACGGCGTAGTGGTCCCCATCATGGTCATCAACAAGCACACCGGCCGCATGGAAACCGCGCCTGAAATCGTCACACGCGGATTTCTGCCCTCCGAAGACGGCGCGGAAATCATCACACAGGCCCGCGAGATCATCCTGCGCACCATCGAGCAATCCACGCAGGAAGAAAAAACCGACTGGAGCGTAATCAAAGAAAAAGTTCGCCAGGACCTGAAGCGCTTTCTCAACAAGCAAACAGCCAAGCGCCCCCTGATTCTGCCAGTGATCCTGGAAGTCTGAGATTCATGGCGCGCTGAGCGGAACTGGAAGGACGCCGCTTCGAGGTCTGCGCACGAACCAGCGATTTGCGTCAGTGCAGGGCTTTGTTGTTTGCGGAAAAAGCCGGGTGGGCTCAGGTTTTGGCGTTGTAGCGGCCAGCCTTAGCTGGGCGCCTTTGACGTTGCCTTTGAACTTGCAGCGGCCGGTTCAGCTTCATCGAGCCGGGCAGCTGTTGACTTGGTTTTTGCATCGCGCACGCAAACTTGGAAGGGCGAGGCTTCAGCCCCGCCGTCAACGCGCCGCGTAAAAGGGGCTTTAGCCCCTGAAGCCAGCGGCTTCGATCGCAATTCAATATTCAGGAGCGTTCTCCCAAACCGCGCTGTGAACATCACGCTCAGAACTTTCAAGCCCGAAGATTTCGACACGCTCTACGAAATCGACCAAGCCTGCTACGAACCCGAAGTCGCATACTCCAAGCGCGAACTCCGCGCCTACCTGCGTTTCACCGGCTCCGACTGCCTGGTAGCGGAAGCAGAAGGCCAAATCGCCGGATTCTGCATCAGCGCCCGCCGCAACGAAAGCGGCTACATCGTCACCATCGACGTCCTACCACAATTCCGCCGCCATCACCTCGGCACAAAGCTACTAAACGAAATCGAGCGCCGCCTCGCCGGCAACGGTGTTCACGAAATAACCCTCGAGACAGCAACAGGCAACGATTCCGCAGTTGCCTTCTGGACCAAGCATGGATATCGTAATCGCGGAGTCAAAAAAAACTATTATCCCGGCGGGCGCGATGCGTTCGCCATGAGCAAGACCGTTCCACTATAGCGTGCGCGCGAATTTCCGGCGGCGCGAGCCGTCACTAGGGAGAACTGAAAACCGATGCTCCTTTGGCAAGCAATCATTCTCGCGATCGTGCAGGGCCTCACCGAATTCCTTCCCATCAGCAGCTCCGCGCACCTGATCCTGGTTCCCGAACTGCTGCACTGGCCCGATCCCGGCCTCGCATTCGACGTGGCGCTGCACCTCGGTACCTTGATCGCCGTCCTGCTCTATTTTTTCCGCGAATGGGTGCAGCTCACTTTGTGCGGCCTGGGATTTCATTATCCCAAGCGCGCCAACGAACAAATGGTCACGCAGAATCAGCGCTTATTCTGGTATCTGGTGGCCGGCACGATTCCGGGCGCTCTGGTGGGATTTTTCTTCGAACACTGGATCGAAGAAAATCTGCGCAATCCCGTTCCCATCGCCTGCGCCATGATCGCAATCGCCCTGCTGATGTGGTACGCCGAATACTCCGCCAGGCTCACCCGCCGCATCGAACAAACCTCGCTTGGAGATTCACTGGCCATCGGCACATCGCAAGCCCTCGCACTTTTTCCCGGAGTATCACGCTCTGGCATCACCATCACCACGGGTCTCTTCCGCGGCATGACGCGCGAGGCCGCTGCCCGCTTCTCCTTCCTCCTCTCGACGCCACTAATCGCCGGCGCCGCCGCGAAGGAAGTCCCCAAGCTCCTGAACCTGCACCACGCCGGTACGTTGGACTTGCCGCAATCCACCCTGATTGCCAGCATCGCCGTCTCCGCCGTAGTCGGCTTCGTCGTCATCGCCTTCTTCCTCCAGTATTTGCAGACACGCACCCTGAAAATCTTTATTTACTACCGCATCGCCTTTGGTATAGTCATTTTGTTGCTCGCGTTCCTCCACCTGGGTTTTGCGCGTTAGCGCCGGCGCACTCCGGGTTTTCTACGCGGCGGCCTTCCCCTATTTGTGCCCGGTATTTGTGGCAGTCGTGACTGTTCAGCCTGAGGACGCCTCACAGCGGCATCCTTCGGCGCCCTATTGCCGCCCCACGTTGCTTGCTTTGGCCGTATAATCGGCCGTAAGTGAGCGACGCTGCGCCAACGGGATAAAAAGGGGAAATTGTCGTGCGCATCCTTACACCTACTGAAAATAAACGCCTCAACGAGCTGATCGGCTTCGTCGGCCTCAGCCTCGCGATCCTGCTCGCTCTCAGCCTGCTCTCCTATTCTCCGCGCGACGCTTCGTTCAACGTTTCCGCGCCGTCAACCGGCGCAGGCCCCGCGCGCAACTGGATCGGCCCGGTCGGAGCGCATCTCGCCGATCTCTTCTTCCAAGTCTGCGGCTTTGCGGCTTTTCTGGTTCCAGTAGGGATGTTCCTAGTCGCCATGAAATGGTTCCGCAGCCAGCTGCTCGATGCACCGATTGCGAAAATAATAGGCTTCACGATGCTGCTGGCTTCCCTCTCGTCAGCGCTGGCTATGCTCCCGATGCCCGACGTCCGCAGCGCGCTTCCCGCCGGGGGCATGCTGGGAACGATCCTCGCGCAATCCCTGCGCGCAGCTTTCAATCCTATCGGAGCAGGTCTCGTTGCCGGTGCGACGTTTCTGACTGCGTTATTCCTCACCACCAGCTTTTCCTTTCGCACTGTTATTGCCTGGATGAAAAAACCAATGGCGAGTGACGGGTACGTGGGCCAGCTCTGGGCGCGCGTGAAAGACTGGCGCGAAGCCCGCGAATCCGATCGTCTGCGCAAGCGCGTCGAAGAAATCAAAATCGCCGGACGCCCACCCGTCCCCCGCCAGCGCGTTTCCACCAAGGAACTGACCGCGGAAGACGAGGAAGAGGAAGAACGCGAAGCCGAGGAAGCGCTCCGCGACACCCGCCGCGCCCCCACCGTCATCAAGTTCCACGAAAACGAATCCGTCGCACTGCCGCCAGCCAGGAAAAAATCCACCGAACCGAAAATCGCGACAGGCAAAACCACCTATAAACTCCCCTCGCCCTCGCTCCTCTCGAATGCCGAGCGCGGCGAAAAAATGGACGAAAACGAACTGAAAGACCGCGCCCGCGCCATCGAATCCAAGTGCATGGAATTCGACGTCAGCGGCCACATCACCCAAATCAATCCCGGCCCGGTCGTCACCACTTTCGAATTCAAGCCCGAAGCCGGCATCAAGTACAGCCGCATCACCAATCTGAGCGACGATCTCTGCCTCGCGCTGCAAGCCGAATCCATCTTGATCGAACGCATCCCCGGCAAGTCCACGGTTGGCATCGAAGTGCCGAACGTTCATCGCGAAACCATCGCGCTGCGCGACGTGATCGAATCGCCGGAATTCAGCCATTCGCCCTCGAAGCTCAGCCTCCCCTTCGGCAAAGACCTCATCGGCCGCATTCGTGCCGGCGACCTGACCCAGATGCCCCACTTGCTCATCGCCGGCTCCACCGGCACCGGCAAGAGCGTGTTCATCAATTCCCTGCTGATGGGCATGCTCTTCAAAGCCACCCCCGAAGAGCTGAAGCTGGTCTTGATTGACCCCAAACAAGTGGAACTCGGTCTCTACGCCGACATCCCGCACCTCCTTGCGCCGGTAGTCACCGATCCAAAAGTCGCAGCCAACGTGATGCGCAACGCCACGCGCGAAATGGAGCGCCGCTTGAAGCTGCTAGCCTCCCGCGGCGTGCGCAATATCGAGCAGTACAATCGCTCGTTCGAAAAAGGCCAATCGCTTTCGCTCTTCGATGGCGCCGAGGAAGAAGAACACAAGCCGCTTCCCTATCTGGTAATCGTCGTGGACGAACTCGCCGACCTGATGATGGTGGATACCAACGGCGTAGAAGAATCCATCACGCGCCTCGCGCAGATGGCTCGCGCCGTAGGCATCCATCTGATCCTCGCAACTCAGCGGCCGTCGGTAGACGTAATCACCGGCCTGATTAAAGCCAATTTCCCGGCCCGCATTTCCTTCCGCGTGGCCAGCAAAGTGGACTCGCGCACCATTCTCGACGCCAACGGCTCGGAATCCCTGCTCGGTAAAGGCGACATGCTGTATCTGCCGGCAGGCTCGTCACGCCTCCACCGCATTCACGGTCCCTACGTCCACGAACGCGAGGTAGAAGCCGTCTGCGATTTCTGGCGCGAACAAGCCCAAGCGATTTACAACGAAGAACTGTTGAAGCCGCCGAAGGAGAAAGACGAGAACGCTGCCAGCGGCGCGTCAGGCAGCGCTGGCGCCGATGGTGGCGAAGAAGTGGACGACGACCTGTACCAGGATGCCGTCCGCGTCGTCTGCGAAATGGGCCGCGCCTCCACCTCCACGCTGCAACGCCGCCTCCGCGTAGGCTACGGCCGCGCCGCCCGCCTCATCGACCTGATGGAAAAAGATGGCATAGTAGGCCCAGCCGATGGCTCCAAAGCACGCGAAGTCCTAAAAGCCCGCAACTGGATGAAGGAGTACGACGACTCGGTGAAATAAAAGGACTCGGGCGCCGAAGCGCGCCTCAGATGTTGCAGTTGTAGCGGCCACCTTCAGTTGGGCGCCTTTAAACTTGTCTTTGAATTCGTAGCGCCGGCGTCTCGCCGGCTCCTTGCAGTTGATCGTGGTTTTGAATCTGTAGCGACCGGTTCAGCTTCATCGAACCGGGCACGCCTTTTCCTCAAGCCGGCCGAAGGATTTCGCTTGCCTTTATATTTGCGCGTCGTCACCCTGAGAGCGCAGCGAATGATCTCTCTTGCTTTTCTCTGCGCCCGGCGCAGTCGGGGCGCCTCTGCGGTAGAAATTCGCTCTTGCTTTTAACTCTTAACTGTCAGCTGTTAACTCCGTCTTTCTCCGTCTTTCTCCGATTTTCCTCCGCCTTTCCTCCGTGCCCTCCGTGTTAATTCTTCTGCACTCTGCTACCACCCCGAGCCGCCCCAACCACAAATTTCTTCCCCGCCAAACCCCGTTTTCGTTTGTCACCCCGCCGAATTTTCCGTAGAATCATTCGACGCACCGGTGCCGAGGTAGCTCACCGGTAGAGCGCGGCCCTGAAAAGGCCGGCGTAGCCAGTCCGATTCTGGCCCTCGGCACCATTCACATTTCTTCACGCAGAATGTCCAAGTTCAGCAGCCGGCTACTCAGCGGCTACCGCCCCGTCCCGCTGAGTACACTTCGTTTCGCGGTCAGCCTGCGTTCGCAGCAGATGATGCCGCCGCGGCCATCTCTGGTGCGCATCGTCTGAAGCTTTTCCAAATCGCCACCTATTGCGGAGTCCAGTGCGCGGTCGCTTTGAAAAGCCCATCCACGAAGCCGATTTGATAGATGAGGAACAGGCCGAATCCAGTGCTGACAATCCCGGAAATGGGGGACAGATACCGGCCTGCGAGGTCGAAGTGTTTACCTGTGTAGGCGACGGGGATTGCCATGGCCGAGGTCATCAACATCATGCCGATGATCGTTCCGATGCCGAATACCAGCAGGTACGCAATGGCCCACAGAGGACTGCGAATTGTCGAGAGGACCAGAAGCGCTACCGCCGCGGAACCCGCGAGCCCGTGAACAAGACCGATGACCAACGGGCGAAAGACTTGATAAGAACCGTACCGGCTCATCAGTCTGTCGAGAGAACTTTCTGCCGCTTTCCGGCCCGTGTCTGAATTCCCAGTCGCTGGCGCCGTGCCGCGGCTGGCTGGCGTAAATCGTTCGGTCAGCCAGCGAAGCGCGCCGGTGAGATTCAGGACGCCGAGAAGGACAAGCATCAACGCCACGGAAAATTCCATCGATAGGCCCACTCTTGGCGGAATGACCAGGCCAAACAGTATGATCGCCGAGCCGACGAGAAAAATCGTGAGCGTGTGGCCGACGCCCCATAGCACACCAATCAAAGCTCCCTGGCCGACCGAACGCTCCCGGCTGGTGATCGTGGAGACGGCGACGACATGGTCTGGATCGGTCGAGTGGCGCATGCCAAGGAATAATCCGAGAAGCACTATTCCCACAAACGACGGCAGCTTTGCCTGAGCAAGGAAGCCAGCACCGATTCCGGTGCTGAATAGCGCCCGACCGGCGATGCCCAGGCCCAGAATCAGCATGAATCCCGCGGATGCCAGCGGGAGCCAACGCTTCACTTTGGATCCCTCGCTCTTCCACCGCGCAATGGACTGTCGCGCGTAAACCATCATCAAGCCGATGGCGATGAGCACGGCCGCCAATCCGAGGCTGAAGGCCACGATCAGAAACAGGCCAAAGCCGATGCGATGCAGCGAAAAGGCGCTGAGCAGTACAACAAGCGCCGCGGGACACGGCACAATTCCACCAGTGATTCCCAGCGTCAGGAGCTGGGTGAGAGATACTCTGTTTGGCGCCTGCCCGGATATCGCTCCGCTTTCCAACAAGCTCTGGGAATCCGTCTTCTCCGTTGCGCGACCTCTGCCGAAGGATGTGAACCAATGGCTATGGGCTGCGCCGATTTCGTGGCTGTGATCGCCATCTTCACCGGTCCATGCGCGAAACATCAAATAAGTGGCCAGCACCGCGATAATGATTCCAGAAATCACTCCGAGCCAAGGATAAAGTTGTTCGGGAACGACGTATCGTGAGGCGTACAGCGTGATGGCGCCGAGGAGATACACGCCCGCTGTATGCGCCGCGGTAACGATTAATCCAAGGAACACCGCGTGCCGTGCCGTCCCTTTCGAGCCTACAAGGTAGGCCGCCACGATCGTTTTTCCATGACCCGGCTCGAGGCCGTGCAATGCTCCCAGGCCCGCCGCAATCAAGGCTGCGGTCAATAGAAACCAGAAGCTCAGCTCTCTGGCAGACACAAGTTCAGTGAACTTGTTCCGCGGCGTCGGCTGCTGGTTCGCGTGCAGCGATATGGAACCAGAGGCAACGCCGGCAATGCTCGGCGAATTTACGGCAGAGGCTGCCAGGGCTGCGCTGCTTTCGGGGTGTCCGGCGGATGGAACATGCGCGCGTAGATCTCGCGGTGACTTGAGGTGCCCGCCGAGCGTGTTCCCATGCACGGGAATGGCGGGCGCCACTTGCATTCGAGGGGCCGGGGCCGCTGGCGTCGTGTCGCCCGTAGTCGGGAACGCCCCGAAAAAGCTGAAGCTAGCCTCGAGAGCCTGAGGCGGGCTGCTCAAGAGGTCGGTTGGGTAATTCGAGAGTTGCGCACTACGGTCGGCTGCCGGCGCTGAACTGGCAGTTATTTCCAGGCCCGGTTCCGCCGTCACCACTATCTCTTTCCAGCCGGCACGCCCCGCAAAGTTGTTGTCACGATAATTCACTGTGTAGGGGGACTGAGGAGACAGCGGCCCTATCGTGGCCCGATAAACAAATCCGAGTTTCATCGTCGGCAATCCGCCCGCGCCGGCGGGGAAAATAACGTTTTGCGACACCGGCTGCAGTCGCAGCGGTTGGCCGTTTAGCTGAAGCGAGAGACCGCCCGCGAGCAGCTCGGCTTTCTTCGCAAGATATTCAACAAGGCGTGAATCACCTTCCCGGGGGACGATGGCAGCATCCTGCATCTCCTGGTAGGTGGGAATCTCGGCCATATCGATGAGGTAGAGAACCTCGATGAACCCGGATTCGACGCGGATCGCCGTGTAGTGGCTGATACTGAAATTGCCCATGGGATGCGCGTCGCTCGCTTGTGGATGCGCCAGCCAGCAGAACAGCAGGAACATTAAGAAGAGGGCGCGCGCTATTTTATGGTCGCGCATCTGTCGTCCTTTGGCCCGCCACGGCCAGAGAGCCATTCGAAAGCCCTTGCAGAGTGGTTCTGGCGAGATCCGCGTAGAACAAATGGAATTGCGGATTCAGCGCGACCGCTCGTTGCAGATAGTCCTTGGCCTTTTCGGCGTCGCCGAGGTGCTCGTATATCATGCCCGCGTGAAACAGGACGAGCGCGTCGTTCGTTTCGAGGTGGAGTGCTTCCTTCATGGCCACCGCGGCCTGCTCCGTCTGCGAATTCTTGTAAAGCGCCCACGCCAAAGCGTCCCAGGTGTAGATGTCATGCCGAACCTCGAACTCTTTGCGCGCCAGTTCGAGGGCCTTTTGCAGTTGGATATCGTGGTCGGCGTAGAAGACGGATAATTCGCGGTTATAGACGGTCTGATTGAAGGCATTAAGCCGGCCGATGTACTCGACCAGGTCGAACTGCTTTTTCGCTTCGCCGCCGTTTCCGCTCTTTGCATAAACGTCACCGAGGGCAGCGGCATAAGCAGGCAGCGGAATCACACTGATCGCTTTTTTGTACAGAACAATCGCGTCGTCTAGATGGCCTGCAGCGGAGGACACCCTGGCCAGTCCCGCGAGCGCGCGATGGTAATCGGGGTAGCTCTTCAGGGCATCATTGTAAGCAGCTTTCGCGTTCGCCAGGTCTCCCAATTGAAAGTAATTTTCCCCGAGTGTGAACTGGCTCCAGGCGATGCTCTCCTTGGCCATGCGCGAATCGACGGCTATGGCCACGGCGCGCCGCATATAGTCAATTGCCGCCTTTGTGTCACCTGTGAGGAAGCTCTGGACAGACTCGCGGCTTTGCTCCAGATATTGCACACCGCTAATTGCCGACTGCGCGTCCTCAGGATCTTGCAGTTTCCGGTACGCTGCCCAAGCCTTCTCGTATTCTCCCATCTCGCTACGGGCGTCGCCGATAAGGGCGTACGGAGTAATGTCGCAGGGATTCAGGTCTATGGCTTTCTGAGCCAGCGTCAGCGATTCAGCGAAGCGGTGTTCCGCATAATAGACGGTCGCGAGATGTTTCATCGCAGGTGCGCCTTCGGCGTGAGCAGACTCTAAATCGAGAGATTTCTCAAGTGCTTTAGCCGCGAGGTTGTAGTAGGTCACGTCGCCCGTCTCGCGTGCCTTCTGGATGTATGCAACACCCAGACGATCGTAATTGAAAAAGTCATCCGGATCCTGCGCGACCTTCCACTGGAAGAAGCGGATCGCGTTGTCCGTCTCGTGCTGTTGTCCCCACGCTCTCGCCGGCGCCACAGACAAAAGAAATATCGCGGCTGCGCTTACCGAGATAATCCGGCGCATCATCTTGTTCGTCATCCTGCTTCTCACTGACATCTCGCACCAGGCGTTCGAGATTTGGAGCAGCAGGCCTGCGGCCCACGCCGCAGGCCTTGCTTGCCCCGATCGAGCTATTGCTGTGGCGGGAAACCCACCGTGCCGGTCTCGCCCGGGAGCGGGTGCGGTGCGGCAAGAAATGGAAACTGCGCCAGTAGCGGCTGATCGTTTCCACCGTAGGGAGCCACGTTGCCCGAGACATTTCCCACCTGCGCATCCGGTTTGATCCAGTCAGTTCCTTGCAGCACCGCCAAGACGCGCCGGTCCGTTGCAAAGTTCAAAGCACCGGGGCGCGGTGGTCCGCTGCCGGGCACGCCGAGACTCGACGGGAAATTGACGTCGGCAAGCTGCCGCGCAAATTGCAGCAGGATGTCGGTGACGGTATCGGCAGGCCGTCTCCCGTTCTGGAGGCCGAAAGCTCCCAGACCGAGTTGCGGATCGGCATTACCCCCGACTGCCGCCGCACCAGGGAGAATTCCGGTCGGAAGCTGGTCAAGATTGAGCCGCAGAACATCCGGTAACAGCGCAACCCTGAGTAGGTTTTTGTTCGTGTTGTTGAAGCTTGCAGGCAGCAGCAGAGGTGCACCATGGCCAACGCCGGGATTCGTACCACTTGCGTCCGTGAACCCCAATGCCGTGAGCAGCCCGGCACGGCCGGCAATGGTGTTCCCTGTCCCGTCGTTGTCCGTGATCGTCAAAGCATCCGGAACCAATGAGGAGAAGTTCTGCGTGTCGTCTTCAGGTCGCGTGGCATTAAATGCGTCGCGCATGATGGAGGGCACGAAGACAGTCTTGAAGAGTTGCTGTCCGACACGCTGGAACTGCATGTAAGTGCCATCCAGACCGAACTCGTGCTCGGGATCAGCTGCTTTCCCCTTCATGCTGGTCGTTCCCCAAATGCCGACGAGCCCCTTCACACCGAGAAAACCGGAGCCCGCGACGTCACTTTTGGGAAGTTCAATTGCTATCGAGGTCACGTTGAAGCCGCCGAAGCCGTCAACCCCGCTCGTGAGATTGGTGTGAATCGGCCTGCCACGCAGCGCCCCGAGCGCGAAACCAGGATAGTTGCGGAACACGTCCTGGTTGTTCGCGAGAATCCGATTGAGTTGGCCGACGTCGGTGACGAATGGATCGTCACGCAAACCAGTGAACACTTGAATGTTGCCTTGCTGCAGTGTCTGTCCCGTGCAACCCTTCACGGACGGCTGGTGTTCCAGCACGATATTCCTGGTGCCGGTGACTTGCGGTCGGGCGGGCCCGTAGACCTTGACCATCTGGCCCGAAGCGCACGTGGTCGTGGGAACGTTTTCAAAGACCGCTTGAATCACCAAGTCTTCCACGGCCTGCTGGTCGTGAGCAATCTTGAATTGGTACAGAAAATCCGGCGAATAATGGTAGGTGGGTGTCTCGGCGGGAACTGCGAAGGGATTGACGTCCATGATCAAAACAAGCTGCGAAGCGTCATTCGGATCAAGAAACGCGAAGATATCGGTGATATCTCCTTCCCCGTTCGCATCTGCCGTTGGAGAATCTCGGTGGTCAGAAGCCAGTGTTCTGGCCGGCGAATAAAAACCTGCGCCAACCAGAACGACGAAGGCCATTAACGCCATCGAGATTTGCTCCCACGTGCGGCTGAGAGAAAGGTCAAATCTCTTTCTTGTCTTCACTGTCTTACTCCTCCTTGAGGTCAAACGTGGGCGGCGAGACAGTCTGCACCGGGACGTGAGTGAGACTTACTCTCCGTGGTCTTAGGTATCGTGGAATGGGTCAGCCGGATTAGTTGGGACGGCCGGCTTGGCTCACTTTCTGGCGCATGTTACGCCTTTCCCGATCCCCACGCAGCGAAATTGTCACTAAGAAGAAGCCCGAGCGAAATCCGCGGAATTTCTTCGCCTTTGTTTTGCCCGACCAGAAGTGACCAAGACTCGCGGGTCGAACGAATCGCGGAAGGGCTTATTTGGGGAACATCGTCGGAGGCGGTTCGGGCGCTGCGGCTTCTTCGTCTGACATCTCAGGGAAAGCAATTCTCCGGCATAGGTAACTAGTCACAGAGATCTGCAACAGGAGGAAATTCGCAATCAACAAGGCCCGACCGTGATTTAGGAACAGCAAGCTTCCTGGAACTAACAAACAGATGCCAGCTAAGCGGCAAGCACGATAGGACCAGTTCTGCGTGCGGACGATGTAGGCAAAACCCAGAGCCCAAAGGAAGCCGAGCGCGGCGTCAGCGCAGGCGACAGCGCACATGAAGCCCAAGCGATCGCCTACATCGAATGTTCCAGCGGGAACCGACAAAAGCCAGAAAAGCGCCCATAAAGAGACGCAAACACCCTCTGCGACTCCAATCACTCGTCCAGTGGACGGCGCTTTCATTATGTGCCCCGTAGCATTCACGCTAACCCTTTGCAAGCATTCATGCAACAGCGCGCCTGGCAAGTAATTCGTTGTGTAGCGCTTGCACGGCGCAAGGACTAAAATATACTCAGGCCGCCGGCCACGCGTTCGTCGTTATGCCGGTACCGGGCGGCGCATTTTGCAATAAAAGTGCTCCGGAGGTGCTTTTTATGCCTAACAAAACCAGCACCAAAGTTTTTGGCCTGTTGCTTGTCGCCTTCGCTTGTTTCAGCACCAGCGGTGCAGGCGCCTTATTCTCGCAAACTGTCGTCGCGCCCGGCACCATATTACCGATTTGCTTGAACCATTCCCTCTCATCGCGAAAATCGAAGCCCGGAGACGTGATCTCGGGCCGCATCATGCAGGACGTGCCGCTGCAAAACGGATCCTCGATTCACAGCGGAACTCGTGTGATCGGCCGCGTTCTCAGCGTTACCCCGGCCGCAAATGGCGGCAACGCGCAAATCTCATTTCAGTTCGATTCCATCCAGCTTGGCCATTCCGCCATACCCATTACTACAAATCTTCGCGCTCTGGCCTCGCTGCTCGAAATTGACGACGCGCAACTACCCCTTTACGGCGGCGATCGCGGCACGCCCTCCACGGCCTACACCACCGTGCAAATCGGCGGTGACGAGGTCGTGTACCGTGGCGGCGGCCCAGTCGCGCGCGGTGAAACGGTCGTGGGCAAGCCGGTCTATGGCGGCGTGCTGGTGACCGTCAGTTCCGCGCCAGGCGCGCCTTGCAGAGGAGCTGTCGAGGGGAACAATCAGCCGCAATCTCTCTGGCTCTTTTCGTCCGATGCCTGCGGTGTTTATGGCTACAAGGGCCTCTCGATCAGTCATGCCGGACGCACCAACCCAGCAGGCCAGATCGTTCTTTCTACAAGCAACCGTGACCTAAACATTCGCGCCGGTAGCGGAATGCTGCTGCGAGTGGACTCGCAGTAAATCTACCGTGAACGGCGGGCGACAACGCTCGCCGCCTTAGGGCAAGGCCGCCAGCACCTTGCTGATGCGCTCGCCAAACGCGGTGCCAAACGTAGCCTGCTTCTTCTGGTCGCCGAGGTAAGGATCCACGAACGGCCCACTCTTATCCAGAATCAAGCGGTCGCCCCAGCCGATCAATCCGAAGAGCCGAATCAATTCTTTCGTAGCCGATCCAAGCGGCACAATATAATTCGGCTGCAGGGAATATTGCACGCGCTTCATCGCCGTGGGCGCCAGACGCCGTAAAGCCGCGTGCAGTTCACCTTCCGACTCGAACGGACACTCCACACCATAGCTAAGAAAAAAACCCTTCCGCCTCAAGTCGGTCAACGCCGCCTCTTCCTGAGCCGCCGTATGCGCGGGCGCACCGGCGGCCTTCAGCAACTCGTCGAAATACATGCGCGAAGCAAGCGACCGTGCGGAGCGATCCGCGGCCGCGCGGTAAAAGAAATCTCCCGCGGCCACCGGCGGCGCCGCATCCAGAAACAAAACTCTGATTTGTGTGGGACGATAGCGTGCGGCAAGCTCGATACGCTCGGCGCGGCTCTGTATGTGCGCTTCGTCCGTGCGCGTGCCGCAACCTTCGCAAACGGGCATGCTGTTTCCTCCAGGCGACGGCGGGCCAGGTGCCAAAGGATGTCACGGAGATGGAAATCGGGCAAGGCCGGAGCGCGCGCGGAAACCTTCGCTGCAACGATCCTTGCACCCGATCAATTGGCCGTGCGCAGACGGGGTTGCGAGGGAAGATTCAAGATCGTCGATGCGGGCAAACCGTGCGCCCGAACCTCGCGGTGCCGCGCCAGGAAATGCTTTTGCGCGCGCCGTCCCCAGGAACGCACAAAATAGTAATTCAGCATTCCGCCGATGCCGGAACTGAGCAGCGGGATCAGTCTGCCCGACCATTTCTCGGCCACTTCCGCGCCCACGCGCACCGCGATACGGTCAATAATGCGCGGCACGATCTTCTCCATCGCCTGCTTCTCGACGAATTCGCGCCCCAGATCCAATCCGGCTGCGCTGGCCGCGGCCACCCACAGCTCGGTCACTTCTTCGTCGGTCTTATATTCGAAGCCGTAAATCAGGCTGAGCTTCTGCAACATGCGAATGGTAATGGCCGAAAGGATTCCCGCGTCCGGCAAAATCGTCAACATCCCGCCCAGGCCCAGTCCCGCCCCTTCGAACGCCGCCGCGCGCATCGCGGACTTCACCACCCGCGCCGCGTGATGATTCACCACTTTTTCTTCGATGCTGAACATGTCCGACCAGGTATGAATCGGCAACCGGTGCGCCCTGCGGAATTGCTGCAGATATTTTTGCGGGTCCACCTGCACGCCATTGTAAGCGCGGCGAAACCCCGCCCGAATGGACGCCTGGAAAACATTAGAAACCAAATTAGATTTCGCTCGTCGAGGCATGCTGATTAGATGCGCTCAAATGGCCAGCCGATTACCGCCAGCTCAACCTCCGCGCCACCTGCAGAATAGCAGGATTCCCATCCTCCAGCGTCGATTCATAATTCCCTGTTCCCTGCCTGAACGCCGCAGAGCAATGCCGGCAGTCCGATGCATGATGAACGTCAGCGTTTGAACTCTTAACTTTCAGCCGTTGACTGTTAGCTATGAGCTGTCCTGCATCGCCTTCATCTGTTGTAGCGCGCTTAACTTCGTGCCGCCCGCAATTTGAACTCGCGCACTCGCACCAAGTATCAACGCCTAGCACATTTTGGAGTGCAGCGGCTTGCCGCCGCCTTCGCGACAGCTCAAGGCTCGGTCAGGTCGAGCCGCGCGAGGCTTGCCTCGCGAGCTGTTGCCGCGGGCTCCCATCGCATAGCTTTCATGTGTCTTCATCTGTGGTGCCTTTTTCACTTCCGCAACGACCTCGACCCACTAACAAACTCACTCCCCCGCTCATAAAACCGCAGCAACCGGTGCGCCTCCTTATTGATCCCAATCCGCACGCTGACGCCGATTCGCCCTGCCGGCCGGACTCCAGCCCCGAGCCACAACACGCCACCGCCAACCAAATCCACTCCGTCCAACCGCCGATCCACCTCAAACGCCTCCGCCAACCGTCCCGGTCCCCGCGCCAGATCCAGCAAGCGGACGGTCACGCGGTTCCGCTCCATTCGCGCTATGCCTTCAATCGGCTCAATCGCGCGCAGCAAAACTCCTTCTCCAATCCCCTCCCGCTGCCCGGAAACATTCAGCATGAAATGATTGCCGTAACAGAAATACACATACGCATGCCCGCGCTCCAGAAACAACGGCCGATTCCGCGCCGTCAATCCGCGAAAAGTGTGCGACGCCGCGTCGCCGGTCACGTACGCTTCCGTTTCGACGATCCGCCCCGCCAGGCGCCCGCGCGGCAAATCGTGCACCAGCGTCTTGCCAATCAAAAATCGCGCCAACTTCACCGTCTGTATCGGCAGCTCGTCGCGCTTCAATCTCCGAATTTGCAATCCCCTGCTCTTCATCGTCACCCCAGTTTCTATCACACGATAATTTCTCGGCCTAGCGCATCTGGTCGAACACTCGAACATCTTTGTGGATCGTGGCTTTAGTTCATCCTGAGAGCCTTCCCGCGGCAGGTTCGGAAGGCCACGACAGTGGCGCGCGCAGAATCGGGCGGCTTTAGCCGCAGAAGTTTCGCATTCGCTATTTGCAAACTCGCGATTTTCGTCAGGGCACGGCTTTAGCCGTGCCACAATCCGCGCGACGTCGGAGCGGCTTTAGCTGCTGAGGGAATGAATTTTGGCTTCGCACACATACGCCAAGCGCTATTCCCCCGCGCCAGCAGCACAATGCAGGAAATCCCCTCCCACCCGCCCTCCCACCCGCGATTGACTTGCTGCTCGCGCCAGCCTAAGATTCCCGCGTTCAGGCCACTTCTTGATTGGCCCCACCACTCCTGGGAGGAGCACCGTGGAAGATTGGCAGTATGCGCAGGCAGACCGCAGCGAAGAATTAGCGCAGCACCATCATTTTTCCATGACCAAGCATCAAGACGGCCGTGACATTCCCTTCGCAATTACGGTGAAGGAATATGCCGTCGCTCCCAAGGGCCAACATCTTCGCTTCTTCGCGCAGGCCGATAGACCCGTGAACCAGGCCACTGCCGGTTTCGTGCCATCGGGATGGGGCGATTCGGTCTTGAAAGCGCTGGCCGATTGCATGCGCCTGATTCGCCAATTCCCGTGTGAAGAATAATTCGCGCCGCGCACCGGCCAGGAGCTAGCTCATATGTTTTTGCAGAAGAAACAAATCAAGCCCGGCATCTGGGTTCTGGAATTGAGCGGCCGCGTGCAAATGGGCCCCGATTGTAAACGCATTGACCAGGAAGTGGAGGACCACATCAAGAACCAGGAAAATCATATCATCCTGGACATGGCCGCCGTCGATCACATTGACAGCGCAGTGATCGGCCAAATCGTGAAGTCCTTCTCCCGCCTCGCCAAATCTGGCGGCACTCTCCGCCTCGCCGCTTGCAGCCCCATGGTTCAGGGCGTGCTGACGATGACCCAAGTCCACCGCGTCATCCCCATGTACCCCACCGCCCTCGACGCCTGCGAAGGCCTTCCTCTCGCGAAATGACGGGACGGCACCAGGGCATGGTTTCGCGAAGAAAGATGACGCATCTCGATGCGAAAGCGAACGCCGACTTCCCTGGCGCCTTCGCCGGATGCCACGCTTTTTGGCGAATTTTGTAAGCTCACCGCTGCAGTGGAGCAGAAATTCCGCGCTCCGAAAATATGGTAAAACTACGACCTGCCCCAACGTGGGATATGCTGCTGTAAACACAGGCTTTAGCCGCCCGCGCACCCCGGAGTTGGAGGCCCCTCCACCCATCCGTAAGTACCCGGTAGTACTGCCGGCCTATTGGCCAATTTTCACTCGGCCCCTACATTCACTGGAGCAACGCCACGCGCTAATCGCATCCCGGAGGTTGTTCATGGCCACGGCAGTTCATGCTCCGCATCCGAGAGTCTACGTTCCAGCCAAGCGCAAGGCAGCGCCGGATGCGCGAAGACGCGAACGTTTGAAAGTGTCCCTGCCCGTCGAGGTCCGGCCGTTCGACGCCCGCTTCATGGACATCGCCGACGTCGGCGAAGTCGTGGATTTTACACGCGATGGACTCTATTTCGCCACGTGCATGCCGCACTATTTCGCGGGGATGCGCTTGCTGGTCACTTTCCCGTTCGGCAAAAAGATCTCGGCCCACAAAAAATTCCTCGGCTCCATCGTTCGCATGGCAGAGCGGCCGGACGGAACCACGGGAATCGCGGTGCGATTCCTGCTGTAACGACTTTGCCCATTCCTGCAGCAGGAAGTCGGGGGCTGCCAAAAGGATGAAATGATGCACAACGCTTCGAATTGCAAACTCTCGGGCGCCAGCGGCCATGCTGTGGACGTGCTCGAAACAGAACGCCGCGGCAACGCCCGGCACACGTTCACCGCCGCCGCAGAAGTCGTCGAATTGAGATCCGGCGCGCGTTTTTCCACGCGCACCACGGACCTCGGCCCCGGCGGCTGCTTCGTGGATACCGTCTGTCCCCTTTCGGTAGGCACCAAGGTTCGCGTCACCCTGCAGAGAGCCAAGACCACCTTCCAGACCGGCGGCACCGTCGTGTACTCCCAGATGGGCTTGGGGATGGGCATATCATTTGAAGACCACGACGAAACTCAGCGCATGGCGCTGGGCGAGTGGCTCGCCAACATTACTGGCGACTGCCAGATCATCCCGGAAATCGTGCGCACGGCAATGCCTCCCGGCAGCCATCGCGGTCCGGAACGGACCTCCCTGGTGCGCCTCATCCAGTTGATGATCGGTAAAGGCATTTTGACCGAGGCCGAAGGCACCTCCGTCCTCCTCGATCCGTTGCTATAAATCGGCCCAGAGCGCGACTCCTGGGAACGCCAATCTCCTGATTGGCGTTTTCCGCCACAATTCCGAAATCCGGCCATCCTCCCGAACCGAGTAAATTTTCCGTCCAAAACCTGCGAAATGGGCGTCCCACGGCCAACCCCAAACAGGTCCGCAAACTTGACCAAAGCATGTCGGTATTTCCTATACCGGGAATAATTTGCATTGTGGTTGCCGCAACGGAAACTGCCATAAAAATGTAAGCTCTTTGTCTTCAACGCAGCACCAGCTTGTCCTCATGGCCGCCGTCGTGCATCTAAGCTCTGGGGGGTGTTATGGGAGAACGCAGAAAGGCGAGACGCTACGAGGTTTACCTGCCCGTGCAAGTGTGTATGTCCAAACACCGCCCGCTGGAGTTTCACACTGGGCAATTGCGAGACGTCTCGCGCACGGGGATTTTCTTCCACTCAGATGTTCCCATCGAATCCGGCGCCGGTCTAGAACTCACTTTTTCGCTTCCTGCGGAGCGCGAGCGTGGCACGTCCGTCTTGGTCCGTGCCAGCGCCAAAACTCTGCGCAGCACGCAGCTTTCCGGTGAAGTCACGCCCGTCTTCGGAGTCGCCGTAGCCATTGACCGCATTGACTTCGTGCGGCCCGTCGTCTCCAGCGCCGCATAACGTGGTTTCAGATTCAGGGAGCTCCGCTCGGCGCTCCCTCGCAGTTCTCTCTCGCAGTCCTCTCGTTCACCCTGCCTCGCTCCCTAGCAGTTGTCTTGAGACCTCTTGCACGTCTAGTGCTTCCACAATTTGCCGAGAAACGCTCAAATTGTCATCCCGCAGGCGCCTTTTGCCGGAAGGATCTGCTTTTCCCTGCCGTTCACGCGAAAAGCAGATCCCTCTCGCGTTTCCCTCTGGATTTGCCGCGCCACCTGACTACAATCAGACCGCTGGCCTTCACCCCGCGCAGAAATGTCATCGGAAACCAATTCGCAGCTCGTGCTCGATCTCGAATCCAGAGTCCTCCGCGCACTTTGCAGCGGACCAGCCGCGCTGGGTCCCCCTGGCGCAGACCATGCGTCCGGACGCGCAGCAATCCTTGCGGAGCTCCGCGCCCGCCGCTGGCAAGATCCTGAACATCGCGTCGTCTTCGAAGCGCTCACGCTACTGCCAGGGCGCCACGGAACAGAACTCCGCGAGCAACTCCCAGCCCAAGCCACCCGCATGGGCTTCCCGGACGTAAACTGGCAAAAATATTTCGCCGCCACCGCAGATGATTCCCCGATCGAAACTCTAGTGGCAGAATTGCTACCCACATCGCGCGAACCAAGCCTTTGAAATGTTCTCAACCGGTCTTTCTCACCGCGGTAGGGGCGCTGCTTGTGAATTGCGCTGCAGCGCAATTCACCCGGAGATCCCGCGGTGCGGGATCGAAGGGCCGCGGCCGACCGCGCAAAGCGGAGCTGGGCAGCCGTTGCCTTTGAAGTTGTAGCGGCGCACATCAACGCCCCATCGGTAACGCGCCCTTCGCCGCCACTCCAATCCAACTACGCCTTCGCAAGCGCCTCGATGAACTTATCGGGCCCGGCATCGAAAGCCACCTTATGTTCATCCATGCAGAAGTAGTAGGTCTTCCCCTTGTAAACCTCCGAAGGCGCGGTCCCGCGATTCACTTGCATCCAGCACACCGGGCAAATGTCGCCGGCCGGCTTCACTGCGAAAATCGAGTTGGACTTCGCGTCCATCCAGCCCTGGCCCTGGTATTCCAGCTGAAAAGCAGTGCGCTCGATCGCTTCCGCGCCGAAATACCGCCCGATCACGCGCAGTGCGAGGTCCATGCCGGACGTCAGCCCGCCGGCAGTAGCAAGATTGCCTTCCTCTATGAACCGCGCGCCCCGCTTCACCTGAATGTCGGGATATTTCGTCTGCAAATCGGAATAAGCACCATGGTGCGTGGTGGCCGCTTTGCCATTCAGCAGTCCGGTGGCTGCCAGTACGAACGCACCAGTGCAAACCGACATGGTTACGTCCGTCTTCTCCGTTGCTTTGCGGATCCAGTTCAGCATTGCCGCGGTGGAATCGTCTTGCGCGGGAATGACGATCACTTTGGGCTGTGGCGCATTCTGGAAAGTGTAGTTGGGCACGATCTTCATGCCGCCGCTGGCCGTGATCGGCCCCAATGTTTCCGCCACGGTGTAAACCTCGAATGCGCTATCCATCATATCCCGGCCCGGAATCGTCGCGTTTTCAAAAACCTCCCAAGGCCCGGCGAAATCAATGACCACCGCCCCCTTGGAAATTACAAACGCCACGTTTATCGGACCGCTCGCCGGTGGTTTCAGCGGGCTTAGGGCCACCGCTGGCTTCACAGAATTGTCTCCACTGGAGGGCTGTTCTGCGCCAGCCAGTCGCGCCGCCGCAAGCGGTAGCGGAACAGTCGCCGCCAAACCAAACGCGCTCGATGCCAGTAGTAATTCCCTGCGACTAAAAATCCCTTTCTTCATTTCAATTTCCTCCCTTGGTGTGTGTCAAGACAGCGTTTAAATTATTCATTTCGCAGCGCGACGATCGGATTAATGGATGCCGCCCGGCGCGCCGGCAGAAAACTGGCTAGCAGCGCGGACGCGAGCAGCACCAGCGCGACGACGATAAACGTAACCGGATCGGTCGGCGGCACTTGGAAGAGCAGCGACTTGAACAAACCCGTCATGGCCAAAGCCCCGATTGCTCCGATGGCCACACCAAGCACCGTCAGGATCAGGCTCTGGCCCAGGATCATGCGCAAGATCGCAGACGGCTGAGCGCCCAAAGCGATGCGCACGCCGATTTCCTTGAAGCGCTGGCTCACGGTGAGCGCCATGATCCCGCCGATACCGGCGGCCGCAATCAGTAGCGCCAGCGCCCCAAATATTCCCAGCAGACTGGCAATTACGCGCGGTGCAGCCGTCGAGTCCGAGCGCGCCTGTTCCAAGGTCAGGGTATATGTAACGGCCGCTTGTGAATCAACTTCATGCACTGCGCTCGCGACAGCAAGGGCGACGCTCGAGGCGTCCACAGCAGTCCTCACCAGTAGGGCGTTGGGGCTCGCTGCTTCTCCCTGCGGCACGTAGAATTCCGGAGGCGCGGGACGCTCGAGACCGAAATCGCGCACATCTCCCACAACGCCGACGATGGTCGCCCATTTCGCATCGTTCTCGCCCTTGACGCGCTTGCCAACCGGGTCCTCGTGCGGCCAGAACTGGCGCTTGGCCGCTTCATTGATCAGCACCACGATCTGATGTTTGCCATCGTCGGCATCGCTGAGCAGTCGGCCTGCACGCAGCGGGATGCCCAGTGTCTGGAAGTAGCCTGGCGAGACCACGATTTCGCTCGTGACGGGCGGAGCTTCGCCGGGACTGAGCTCGCGTCCCTCGATGCGGAATGGGCCAGAAAATGCGTTAGATCCCGCGACGATTGCTTCCTTTTGCAGCGGATAGACAGACGAGAGCGAAGCGGACAACACACCGGGCACGGCTTCTACCCGGTGCAGGACTTTCTCGCCCACCACGGTTAGTTGATCGCCCGATGCGTATTTGCTGAAGCTGAAGGTCGTGCGCATGGCCAGGACGTGTTGCGCGGAAAATCCCGCATCAACAGTGAGCAGCTTCTGCAGACTGCGCAGCATCAGTCCCGCGCCGATCAGCAAGATGAACGAAAATGCAATTTGCGAAAGGATCAGAGCGCCACGCGCGCGATTTTTTCGCCGCCCGCTCCCGGCACCGCAGCTTCCCTCCTTCAATCCTGACGTCAGGTTCGCGCGCGAGAAAAGCGCCGCGAGCGTGCCGAAAAGCACGCTTGTTCCCAGCGCCGCAACCAGCGTGAACACCAGCGCGCCTGTATCCATTCGAATCTCGTGCGCCCGCGGCGTCAGGCGAGCGGCGAAATCTGCCAGCAATTGCAAGCTGTTCGAGGCGAAGACCAGCGCCAGCAATCCTCCCATCAAAGCCAGAATCAGGCTTTCGGTGAGCAACTGGCGCAGCAAGCGGCCGCGGCCCGCGCCCAATGCGGTACGCACGGCCAATTCGCGTTCGCGGCGCGACGTCCGCGCCAGCGTCAAATTCGCGACGTTGGCGCAGGCGATCAGCAGCACAAATGCTGCCGCAGCCAGAAGCATCAATAGAGTCGGACGCGCGTCATGCGTCAGCGCTTCGCGCAAGGGCGACGTTACCGCCGCATAGCCCATCTGCTCCGGATACGATTTAGGATATTCGGACCCTAACCGATCCGATATCGTTGCCAAGTCTGCGCGCGCTTGCGCGATCGAAACCCCTGGCTTCACCCGCGCGAACGCTTCCATCATCCGCGAGTCGCGATTTGCGATGAACGTTTTCGCGGAACGAAACGGACATGCGGAAGTAGGCATGAACACGTCGCTCTCCACCGGATACTGTGGCACCGGAGGCAGCACACCGACCACTGTGTGGATTTTGTCATTCAACTCAAACGTCTTGCCGACGATGTCAGGATCGCTGCCGAAGTTGGTCTTCCAGTAGTCATAGCTCAGGATGAGCACGGGAGGAGCGCCGAGCGTGTCGTCATCCGGCAAAAACGTGCGCCCAAGCAGCGGCTTGACGCCAAAAAGATCGAAGTAATTCGCGGAGACCACCGCCGCGCGAACGCGATCCGGATCGCCATGGCCAAACAGAATGAACGACATATTGTGATATTCCACCAGGCCAGACAGCGTTCGGTTCTGTTCGCGATAGTCCTGAATCTCGTGGACCGAGAACCCGATGTCGTCGATGCCTTCCCGCTGGGCCTGCTGACGCAGGAATACCAGTTGCTGCCCGTCTGAATAGGGCAGCGGGCGCAGCAAAACCGCGTGCACCACACTGAAAATCGCGGTGTTCGCGCCAATGCCTAGGGCCAGCGTCAGCACCGCGATCGCCGTGAAACCCACATTTTTCCGCATCGCCCGGAGCGCATAGGCGCAATCCTGCTTCAATATGTCCCAATGCTCGCGCGGAGCTGTGTGGAAAATCCCCATGAACGTCTCCCACCACAGCCTCAGGAAATCGAGCGGCGCGCCGCGTTCTTCGATTTCGCGTTTCTGCTGCGCGAACACGCCTTCCATTTCGTGGCCGAAGTTCGCCCGAAAATCAGAGGGCAATACACTCAGCAATCCGCGAAACACTTTCTGCGAGAGTGAGATGTCCGATGTGGATGTCGTACGGGCCATGCTTTCTCCCTTCGTGCTCGGTGGTGCTATGCCAGTCTCGGCTTGCGAAATAACTTCTTCGCGCGCGCTTGCGAAAGCGCCGCGTCCATTCGTTCCGCTTCGGCAATCGCCACTTCCCTGCCGAAGTCCGTCAGGCGGTAATAGCGGCGACGCTCGTCATCCAGTCCAATCGCTGGTCGCTCGTCCGATTCCACAATCAAGCCGGCACTTTCCAGCCGCGCCAGGTTTCCGTACAAAGTTCCTGCGCTCAGCCGCACTTTATCCTCTGTGCGGCGCGCTACTTCTTTCAGGATCGCGTAGCCATGCTTTTCGCCGTCCGCCAGCGCGATCAACACGTGAAACATCGCCGGTGTCATCGGCAGAAACGATTCAACATCTTTGTTCCTGGTCATCAAATTCCAGCCTCCGTGTGGGTCGTAATACTCCGTCGCACATCGGACTCTATCGCGCTTAAGACAACTATACCGTCACACGGTACAGTGCATTGCAGGTTCGCGGCCAAGGTCACATTCACCTAAGTTCTGGAATATCAGGGGAATTGCGCTCCCGTTCTTGCCACAGCTGTCGCTGTGCTGTGCGCTTGTGGGACAAAGGCATTCCGCGAGCGGACAGGCCCGCAAACCGATCGGTGCTTTCTGGCTCGGTTGGCTCCGTGCTCCACAGCCCGATTTTTGTGAATCGTTCCACAAAACGATTCACCATCAGATCCCGCCGTGCGGGATCGCACGGTAGCGCCAGCACCCTGGCCATTGGCGCTGCGTTTGACTTTGTAGCAGCCAGCTTTAGCGGCGCGACTTTGACCTTGTAGTGCCGGCGTCTCGCCGACTCGTTTCCTGATCAGACTCGCCGCTCCAGCGCCGTTTTACCTTGAGACCCTTCCGGCGGCTGGATCGAACGAGAGGCGCGGAATAAGTTAGCCCCGCGCGAAGGCGGTGGGAATTTTCGCGGAGGGAATTCGGAGCGTCGTTTTACCCTGCGGCCCTGCCAGGAGCAGGGCCGCACGGGAGGTGCGACGCATGCTCCGTTCAGCCGAGGGCGAATTTTGGGTCGAATGGGATGCCGTGTTTTTTCCGTAGGCAACACGCGCATACGAACCGCGAACCATTTACTTTTTACTGCCTTAGCACCGTACGCATTTCTACGAATAGCGCCGCACGCCCCCATTGTGTTAGCGAAAGTCGGGGCGCTATATAAGCCCCCCAAGAGGACGCCACATGCGGCAAGCGGCCCATCGTCAGACCTCCACCCACCCCACGCTCCCGAAGGACCTCGCCATCCACACCAACGCCCGCATCAATGATCAGCTAGCAGGCGAGTCGTGCACCCATCACTCGTCACTGCCTCCTTCAATCGCTAGCGAAACATAATCGAAAACCGATGCAACTCACGGAAAACAATCACCAGCGACCCAAATCAATCGCTGGTTTTTGTCGTGTTGTTTGCAATTCCCGCGCTTTCGCTGACGATGCGACGAGCATCGTCACCCTGCCTGCCCTGAGTGATTTTGCGAAGGGAGGACCGCGCCGTTGCCTCAAGCCGGCCGACGGATCTCTCCCCCGCACTCCGGCGGGCGCGGGACGCGGCGAGGGATCTGCTTTTCGCGGAACGGCACGCCGGCAAATTCTAATCGGCAGTGCCCCAGTATTAGGAACGGACGCAAATGATTGAAAACAAACAACAGCGCGCCATTCTAACCGGTGGTTTTCCCGACGTTTTGACCGGACGCGTGCTATTTCGCGGGTGGCGCAAACGCAAAAGCATGCGATTGAAATTCGAACGACGCCGGCAAATGCTGGGCGAAATAATCCCAATCATGCCCGCCAGGGTACAGGTGAAATTCATGGGGAATGCCGCGCGATGTCAGCAACTGCTCGAATTGCGCGGCGCCCTTATTGAAGCCAAAATCATCGTCCGTGCCGCAATCGAAATAAATCTGCAGTCCCGGGGGCCGCTTCTCAGCTCTTACCATCGTAAACGGACTTTCGCGCTGCCAGAACGCCAGGTCCACCGTCGAACCGAACGCCTTGCCCAGCTCCGCCGCCACCGCCGCGGCCTGATCACTGGACACGTTGATCTTGGGCGGCGTATCAATCAATGCAGGGCTGTGCGCGCTGACCGCCACGAACAGGCTCGGATAGCGCAATGCAAACCGCAGCGCGCCATACCCGCCCATGGAAACGCCGGTGATGCCGCGCGATTTCCTCTCCGCGCGCACGCGGTAGTGGCTCTCGATGTACGGCAGAAATTCGTGGATGAAAAAATCCTCGTAGCGCACTTTGCCGTCGCGCGAATTAATGTAGAAGCTCCGCCCGCCGTCCGGCGTAACAATCAGAAATTCCCCGATCCGTTTCGAATCGCGCAAATCCTGAATCATGTTCATGCCACCGGAGTTCAGCAGCATTTGCTCATTGCCACCCAGACCGTGCAGAAAATACAGCGCAGGATAGTCGCTGGTCTTATCGGCGTCGTAGTCGGCAGGAAGAATCACGCAATACGGAACGGGATGCCCCAAAATCTTGCTCGGCGCCGAGCGACACTCCGCTCTTCCGGGTGCCGCGAACGCCGACGAACCCGTAGCCAGAGCACCCGCAATCATCGCAGCCACCAAGCCCAGTGCCCGCCTGCGGGCCTTACTCATACCGCAGCGCCTCCACCGGATTCAAACGCGCGGCCCGCGACGCCGGATACATCCCCGCCGCAAGGCTCACGAAAAATGAAACCCCAATTGCCAGCGCCACCATCCACCAGTGGATCGACGATATATCGATGGCCGGCAGCTCCTGCCGTTTCAAGTACGCGTTCGTCCCGATCGTCAGCGCGCGCCCAATCAGCCATCCCATCGCCACACCCAGCACTCCCCCTAGCAATCCCATCGCGCCCGCTTCCACGAAAAATAAACGCCGCACATCACGATCCGCCGCCCCCAGCGCTTTCAAAATTCCAATCTCGCGCCGCCGCTCCAGAATCGCCATCACCAAAGTATTCACGATGCCCAGCGATGCCACCGTCAGCGCCAAACTTCCAAAAATCAGCAGCAGCGAATCAAACACCGTAAAAAACAACATCATATTTTTTGTCGCATCCAGAATCGAAAACGTCCCGAAGCCCATTTGCTTGATCGTATCCTCCACGGCCTCGACGGCTTTCGGCGACCTCACCCGCACCGTCAAAGTTTCGTACGTCGGCTTTCCCGTATTTCCGCGCAACATTTCGCGCATGTCCGTGGGCTGCGCGATGCGCAAATTCTGCGCGATCTGCAATGGGATCAGCAAACGCCCGCGCCCGAATCCACCGAATCCCGTAGCTGGCTCCGTTTCCACCACGCCGATGATCCGCAATTTCAATTCCCGCGGCACCAAAGAGAACCCGCCAGACGCTGGCGCATCATCCGCGGCAGAATGTTTCGGCACCGGCGTCACGTCGTCCGGAGGCAACGCTTGCTTCTCCGCGTAACGCAGAACCAAATCCTTCCCGATCAGCGAATCCGTCTGCTTCGAAAGATCCCGCGCCAATTCGATCTGCAGAATCGCTTCGTTCGCTTCCGGCCCGGAGAAGAACGCTCCCTTCATCTCATCGAAAGCCCCATCGGCACGCGCCGACGCCGCAATCCCCGCGACGGTAGTCATGTACGGCTTGCCCTCGAACTGAACCTCCGTCGGAAACCGCACTTCCGGGTACACTTCTACAACATTCTTGATCTGCGCCAACTGCTGCCGCGCGTCATCGTCCAACTTTCGCGCCGGTTGCGTCGAAGCCCTTTCCGCCAGCGGACGCGGAGGACCGCCAAACGCGCGCATATTCGACTGCGTCGTCACAAACACCGCATCGAACAACCCCGACCGCGACAGTCGCGTGCTGGCCAATTCCTGCAATCCCACTCCCAACGACAGCATCGCCACCAGCGACGCCACCCCCACCGCGATTCCCAGAGTCGTCAACGAATTCCGCAGCACCGCTTCGCGCAGATTGCGCGCCGCCAGTTCCGTCAAGTCACGCAATTTCATCGCTGACTCCCTCGGTCACCAATTTCCCGTCGCGCATCGTGATAATCCGATGGGCGTAACGCGCTGCGCGCACTTTGTCATGCGTCACCATCACAATGGTCATCTGCAGATTCCGATTTATTTCTTGTAAAAGATGCATGATCGCGTCGCCCGTCACGCTATCCAGGTTTCCCGTAGGCTCGTCCGCCAGCAGAATCGTCGGCCGGTTCACCAACGCCCGCGCCAGCGCCGCCCGCTGCTGTTCCCCGCCCGAAAGCTCACTGGGACGATGCGAGAGCCGCGCCGCCAGACTCACACGCTCCACTGCCTCACGCACGCGTGCCGGACGCTCCGCGCGATCCACCTCCGCCAAACGCAAAGGCAGCTCGACGTTTTCTTCCAGCGTCATGCGCGGCAACAGATTGAACGCCTGGAACACCATCCCGACGGTGTGGCTGCGATGATGCGCCAGCTCCTGCGAAGTCATTCCCGCGAGGTTCTGTTCGTGCGCATAAATTGCGCCGGAGGTCGGCCGGTCAAGCCCAGCCAGCAAATTCAGCAGCGTGGATTTACCCGAGCCGGAGCTGCCCAGCAACGCCACAAACTCCCCTGCCCGCACCGCGATCGAAACGTCGTCCACCGCATGCACCAGAGCCTGGCCCATGGCATATTGCCGCGACACCCGTTCCGTACGCACAGCAAATCCGTTAGAAGTCCCGGTCATGTCACCCACACTAATATTACGCACAGTTACCGCCGTTCGTTACACACGAAGAAAAGCTGCCGGCCAGCCTGAAGTTCAGTCGATGCGCGCCGCTACAAATTCAAGTCCGAATATTTAGATGCGGCCGTAACCCGCGCGTGCTCGTAAAGTTTCTGCGGGGTCTTGCCATGGGGATTTGCCCAGCGCCCCGGAATCACCGTGCCACATTCCGGGCAATGTCCATCTTTCAGCCGATTCTGCTGCACGTCGTGCCACGAACGCTTCAGCAACAGCGTGCGGCAAGCCGGACACGACGTATGCGCCCCATCACTGTAGATGTTGCCCTCGTAGACGTAATGCAGCCCCGCGTCCAACGCGATCCGCCGCGCTGCGTGCAAAGTCTGGGGTGGCGTCTTCGGCTTATCCTTCAATTTGAAGTCGGGATGAAATGCCGTGAAATGCAGCGGAACGTCCGGCCCCAGGTTCTGCAAAATCCATCCGCACAGCTCGCGCGTTTCTTCGGCAGCGTCGTTTAAAGTGGGAATCATCAGATTTGTGATCTCAAACCACACGTTCGTTTCATTCTTCAGCCACAGCAATGCGTCCAGCACTGGCTGCAAATGCGTCAGGGTAATCTTGCCGTAGAATTTCTCGGTGAACGCCTTCAGATCAATGTTCGCCGCGTCAATGTGGTCGTAAATATCGTGGAACGCATCGCACGTGATGTATCCGTTAGAAACCATCACCGTGTTGAGCCCCGCCTCTTTCGCCGCGCTGCAAATATCAATCACATATTCGCCCCAAATCGTCGGCTCGTTGTAAGTGAAAGCAATCGAATCACAGTGATTGCGAATCGCGAGGAGCACCACGTCTTCCGGCGGCACGTACGAGGAGCCGACCTGGTCCGCGCGCGATTTTGAAATGTCCCAGTTCTGGCAGAAGAAGCAGCCCATGTTGCAGCCTGCCGTCCCCATCGAAAATACGCGCGTGCCCGGAAGAAAATGATTCAGGGGTTTCTTCTCGATGGGATCAACCTGCATCGCCGCGGGATGCGCGTACCCCAGACTGTAAAGTTTTCCTCCCTGGTTCGCGCGAATAAAACAAAACCCCGCCTGTCCCTCGCCAATATGGCAGTGCCGCGGACAAAGATAGCAATGCACTTTGCCGCCTGGTTCTGCCTCCCACCAGCTCGCTTCGTGCAATTCCGCCGATTTTTGCAATATTTTCAGGCCCTGCATGGCATCCACTCTCCCAGCTTAATTATACGCCTGAATCCGCGGGCAAGTTTTTGCGTCACGATTGCGACGTCGGAGTTGCCAGTCCCCAACGCCGCGTTATATCGTGACAGCATGGTATCTTGCGCAGCCCCTCAGCCGCCGCGAGCCGCCCGCTGACATGAAAATCATTCGACCCATCGCGTGTTCGATCGCCGCAGCCTGCCTGCTGCTCGCTCCCATCTCACACGCGCAGTCCGAAAGCCTCACTGGAAAAATGCACGAGTACAAGGACGACGTTTCTCTCTCCAACGGCCAAATCCGCGCCGGTGACGTCTGCGTCAATTTCATCCCAGTGATGCAATCGCTTGGTTTCTTCAACGGACTCGAAAGAATCGACACGCCGCGCGGCTCAGAATTTCGCAGAAATTCACAACCGGTAGATTTTTTTCCGGATTACCTGACCATCGAAATCAACATTCGCATCGAGGTATGCGACGCCAACATTTACACTCCGGCGAAGACTCCGGACATCATCAAAGGAATGCAATTTCGAGTACAGTGGAAACGCGGCCTGTATCTGCGCCCCGCTGCCAACGTCACCATCGAGCGCAAGCCGCTGCAAATGGAAGAAGGCGACAACCGGATGCTTTACGTAATCAAACTTCGCGACCACAGCGTCCCGCTAAGCGACCACCTGATTCTTTCCGTAATTTCCGCCAACGGCAAAATCATGTCGCGCATGTCCGCGCGGCTATAGCCTCTGCTTGCGTCGCCGGTCCGCGACCCACTCAAGAAACCGTTCCATCCGCGCGTGTTCGCGCCACATCAAGCTGAAGAATTTGCCCGCGTCTAGGTCGGCTGCGTCCTTGCCGAAGAAAGTTTCCAGCCGCCATTGCAAATACGGCGACGCCCAAGGCCGCAGCCGATAACCCCGCGCAATAATCCAGTAATAGCGAAGAGCGTTCAACATGGCAGGACGGGTGCTAGAATTGCTGCGTGAATAGTCAAGCTCCTCAAAGCGCGGAAGACCACTACTACGCAGGCATAGATTTCTTCGGCGAAGGAAAACTCCCGGAAGCAATCGCGGAATACACGCGCGCGCTGGAACTCGATCCCAAATTTAGCGACGCGCTGCATGGCCTGGCGCAAGCCTATCACGCCCAGCAGGATTTTGACCGCACCATTGAAACCGCGCGGCGCATCCTGGCCCTCGATCCCGACGACATTCTGGCCTGGACCACCATCTCGCGCGCCTATCAACGCCAGGGCATGGTCCCTGAAGCCGAAGAAGCCGGAAACAAAGCGCGAATCCTCGGCTGGAAGCAGCAACTGAAGGAACAAAAAGCCAGCGGCGGAAAAATCTAGAAGCCCCTGGTGAATGTTCAGCGGCGCCTCACACATGCGGCTTCAGGGGCTGAAGCCCTTTTATTTGCTCGGCCTAACGGCGGGGCTGAAGCCCCGCCCTTTCGGATCGCCCATTTCTGACATCACTTGTAGTCGCATGCCCGCAACCCGAAAATATTTTTCACGCCCCGCGGTTTGTCGCAGCAGCTCGACCAGCGCGCTGCACTGCTTCGGCGACTAATTCTCCGTTGCCTTTCGCCGGGCTGCCATCCGGTAATGTAAGAATGTCTTCTAATCCGATCCGGGTGGCGTAGCCGCGTTTTGCCGCCACTTCAATAAACTCCCATGCGGTGCGATTCAATCCATGCAAAATGATTGGCAATGCGATTCTGGCGCGCTGCAGCAGGGCCTCAATCTTCCCGACAACCTCGAGCGCCGCATCCATTTCCTGCTGCTCTGGTTCCAGCAATACCCAACGGCAACGCGCGGCGAGCCCGCTCTCCAGAAATTTCTCGGTCGCCGGGACGCTGCCCATGCCCGCCTCAACGCCCATGCCTTTCGCGAGCAGTAATTCTGCCAGCGCTACGCCGCCTTCTTCGTTGAAGTTCACCGAAGCGAAGTCCGGGAAGGTTTTCCACGCCGCTACCTTATCATGACGTTCCCGCGCATCGCGTACCATCCACAGACCCGTGCTCACACCGAACGGAATCCCCGGGATCGCCGCGCGCACCGCCGAGACCGCCCGCGCCACATCATCCGCATCCACGCTTTCGCGCCCATCAGCGGCACGCACATGAAAATGCGCTGCGCCGGCACCTGCTGCCACGGCTTCCTTCGCAGCAGTAGCCATTTCCTGCGCCGAACAAGGCACGTGAGGATGCTCCGCCCGCGTCCTCCCGCCATTCAGCGAAACCTCAATCATCATGTACACCCCACTCGGAGTGCGGCGGCTTGTGAATCGCGCCGCGGCGCGATTCATCCCGAGATCCGGCAGCGACGGGCATTCGACCGGAGGGCGGTTCGCGAACCGCCCCTACAAACCAGTGCAGGATCGAAGGGCTGCCGCCTTTTCTCGCGCTAGACTGGTCTCGCGCTGACACCAAAACAATACAAAAATAGAAACGGCCGAGCAACATGCACTCGGCCAAAACAAAAATTCCCCGCACAAAAGATCGTCACAACCACGCGTGCAGTCGTAGGGGCGGGTCTTAGACCCGCCCCTACAGCCACGATCGCTCACACCGATTCGGCTGCCACGCTACCAAACGCCAACTACAGCGCTGCGCAGACCGACTTAACTTCCGTGTAATGCTCCAACACTTCGTGCCCCATCTCGCGGCCCCAGCCACTCTGCTTGTAGCCGCCAAACGGAAGCGACGCATCAAACACGTTGTAGCAGTTGATCCAAACCGTGCCCGCCTTGATCTTGGACGCCATGCCGTGCGCTTTCTTCACATCGCGCGTCCAGATTCCGGCAGCCAGCCCATAGATGGTGTCGTTGGCGGTCGCCACGATTTCTTTCGGATCGCTGAACGGAATCGCGGTAACCACCGGTCCGAAAATTTCTTCCTGCACCACTTTCATCTTCGGATTGGTGTTCACCAGTACGGTCGGCTTCACGAAGTAGCCCGTCGTGCCTTCGCGCGAGCCGCCGGTCACAGCCTTTGCGCCTTCCTTCACGCCGCTTTCCAAGAAGCCGCACACGCGATTGAGCTGCTCTTCGGAAACCAATGGGCCCAGATCGCTGTCCGGATCAAATCCGGGACGCACGCGTATCTTCGAAGCATTCTCCGCCACGCCTTCTACCACCTTGTCGAAAGCTTTCTTTTCGATGTACAGGCGCGACCCTGCACAGCAGCACTGCCCCTGATTGAAGAAAATCGCGCTAGCCGCTCCGGGAATCGCAGCGTCCAAATCGGCGTCGTCGAAAATAATGTTCGGCGATTTGCCGCCCAGCTCAAGCGAGACCTTCTTCAAGTTCCCCGCCGCTGCTTTCAGAATCAGCTTGCCGACTTCGGTGGAACCCGTGAAGGCGATCTTATCCACGTCCGGATGCGCAGCCAATGCCGCGCCAGCGGTCTCGCCGTAGCCCGGAACGATGTTCACCACCCCATCCGGAATCCCCGCTTCCTGGATCAATTCGCCCAAGCGCAGCGCTGTCAGAGGCGTCTGTTCCGCTGGCTTCAACACGATCGTGCAACCGGTCGCCAGCGCCGGTCCCAGTTTCCACGCCGCCATCAGCAGCGGGAAATTCCACGGAATGATCTGTCCCACCACGCCCACCGGCTCGCGCAACGTGTACGCGTGGAACATGCCCTGCTTCCAACCGGACATCGGAACCGTGTTGCCTTCAATCTTCGTGGCCCAGCCGGCGTAGTAGCGGAAATGATCGATCGAAAGCGGCAGATCGGCTACGCGCGCAATTTTTAGCGGCTTGCCGTTATCCAGTGATTCCAGTTGCGCAAATTCTTCCAGGTGCTTTTCCAGCAGGTCGCCCAAGCGCCAGATCATGCGCCCGCGTTCCGAAGGCGAAATCTTCGACCATGGTCCGGTCTCAAACGCCGCGCGCGCTGCTTTTACCGCGCGGTCAATGTCTTCCTTATCGCCCTCGGCGACGTTCGAAAGCACTTCGCCAGTGGCCGGATTGTAGGTCTTGAACGTCTTGCCCGAAGCCGCGTCAACCCATTTGCCGTTGATCAGCATCTTGCGCGTCTTGGTCACGTATCCCGTAACATTTTCAGTCGGTTTTACAGCTACCGATGCAGTTGCCATATTGTGTTCCTCCTTCAGTCTTCGATGATTTTCGGAAATTCAAAATCTCAATATCGCCATGCCCGATGTGCGTCATTGCTTGAATCCGCGTGGTTCTAACAGCTAAGACAAAAATACCGTTCTCTTTGCACCTGGCTGGAAGCTGCGCGAAGCAATCAAGGTTTTCTGGACCATTCCAGTCACCCGGTGGGGGCTAGCACCGCATATCATAGTCGCCTGAGCCATGCGGTTGCAATAGCCCAAACAAATGCCATGAATTATAAATTTCTATGGCGGCGCTGGCGCGAGGCTTGCCTCGCGTGTGTTCTGTTGGTCGTAGCGCCACGCTGTGCCGTGCCATATTGATGCGTGCGAAGATCGAGGAAACAACAAACTACGCGGCGTTCCGCACCCATACCCTCTGCGTCGCAGGCTTGCCCAAATGAATGCGCGTGGAAGTATGACCCGCAACGGACAACACCATGGTCTCGTCGTACTCTCGCTGGTGAACGCGCACCTTCGTTCCAGGATGCAACCCGAGGCCGGTCAAAAACTCCAGAAACTTCGGATCCTTCTCGTACACGCGCAAGACCTCGTACGTCTTGCCAACCGAGACCTCCGACAACCGCACCGCGCCAAATTTCCTGCGCAGCTTCGCCATCCCGCCCAGCAGCGGCACTCCGTGCGGGCAGCGGCTGTCGCGTCCAAACCGCTTGAGCAAAAGCTCGGCCACCTCGGGCGAAATCCCATGCTCCAGCCGCTCCGCTTCTTCGTGCGCGCGCGCCCATTCCAGGCCAATCACGTCAGTGAGCAGCTTTTCCGCCAGCCGGTGACGCAACACCAGATGCCCCGCGATCTCCTGGCCCTTCGCCGAAAGTTCGATGTGTCCATCGCGCCGCACGCGCAAATATCCGCCGCGCGTCATGCGCTTCAGCGCCGCGGTGACCGCGGGAGGGGTGACGCCCAAATCTTCGGCGAGCCGCGCGCTGATGGGCGCCTGCTCTTCCTGCACCAATTCCCAGATCGCCTTCAGATAATCTTCCTGAGAAACGCTCGTAGTTTCGCGCCGCATTCTTACCTGCTCTGATCCTCTGCGACTGTTAGCCCGCGCTCGCCATTTGCGTGCGCAAACGCGTCGCTAACACCTGCACGCGCGCCGTGATGTCGTCGCAAATCGTGCGATGCAGGGTGATATCTTCACCGAACGGGTCTTGCACCGGCCACTCCTCCACATCATGCTCTGGAAACAGCGCCTTCCCGTGAATCCCAGACATATTGATCACCACATCCGGTTTCCGCAGCTTGTGATTGTGCAGCCCCTTCGAGAATTGGCCATCGAATGGAATTCCGCGCTCGCGCAAAACCGCTTGAGTGGTGGCGTCAATGAAACCCAGCGGCGAAACTCCCGCGCTTTCCGCCAAAATAATATCCGGGTACGAATGCCGCGCGATCGCCTCAGCCATCTGGCTGCGCACGCAATTGCCCACGCAAACAAATAGCACTTTCACCAGGGCGTTCATATCGGCCACAGAGTCTCATAATTTCGCCGCATTCGCGACGCCCGCTCCATTTTTCGCAATGCGCACAAAATATTCGTGCACCGTCGTGTCGTCACTTAACTCCGGATGAAACGTAGCCGCCAGAATCTTCCCCTCGCGGACCAAGACCGGATGGCCCGCATCCTCCGCGAGAATTTCGACGGCGGACCCCACCGACTGAATAATCGGCGCGCGAATGAAAACCATCTCCAGCGGCTGCGCGCGCAGTTTCGTTTGGCCCATGTGTACGTCGCTTGCGACCTGCCGCCCGTACCCATTCCGCAATACCGAAGCGTCCAACAAGCCGAGCGACGCCTGCGAGGGCCCATGCACTTCCTTCGCCAGCAAAATCGTTCCCGCGCAAGTGCCAAAAAACGCACCATCCGCTGCGGCGAATTTTTTCAGCGCGTCGAAAAGACCCTCTTCGGTCATGACCTTCAGCTGCGTGGTGCTTTCGCCGCCCGGGAGAATCACGCCGGCAAGTCCCGACAAATTCGGCGGCGTGCGCACGAACTTATGTTCCACGCCCAGGCGTTCCAGCACCTTGGCATGCGCTTCGTAGTCGCCCTGTATCGCAACAATTCCGATTTTCAGTCCGTCATATTTCATTCGCATGGCCCCAAGGGAATTCCTCGCATCATCGTTCGATGTAGAAACGTAGGGGGCGGGTCTGAAACCCGCCGCTACAACCACGTCAGAATTAAGCGCCGTAGGTGCGACGAGAGTTAGTCCGGACCGAAGCAGACTGTATCGCAACCGCGAAATCGGTACTTCGGCGGCGGAATCCGCACGGCTCTCGCCGGGTTTGTGTCGTGCCTAAAGCCGCGACCTACAATGACGATTCACGCCCCGCTAATCACGAATCACCGATCACGCGAAACTTCCGCTTACCAACCGCGCGTCTGAAGCAAATCCTTTTCGTCCATCTGACGAATGTCGAGGCCTTTCATTGCGTCGCCCAATTCTTCGGAGGCTTCCAGCACGACTTTCGGGTCCTTGTAATGCGTGGTGGCCTTCACGATCGCGCGTGCACGCACTGCTGGGTCGCTCGACTTGAAAATCCCCGAGCCAACGAACACTGCCTCCGCGCCCAGTTGCATCACCAGCGCGGCGTCCGCCGGAGTGGCAATTCCGCCCGCCGAAAAGTTCGGCACTGGCAGCTTGCCGTGCTTTGCGACCCAAGCGACCAGCTCGAAGGGCGATCCCAGTTCTTTCGACTCGTGCACCAATTCTTCCTCGCCGAGCAGCGTGAGACGCTTGATCTGGCTCACAATCGTGCGCATGTGCCGCACTGCTTCCACAATGTTACCGGATCCCGCTTCGCCCTTGGTGCGCACCATTGCCGCGCCTTCGGCAATCCGGCGCAACGCTTCGCCTAAATTGCGCGCGCCGCAAACGAAGGGCACCTTATACCCGTGTTTCCACACGTGATGCTCTTCATCGGCCGGCGTGAGCACTTCGCTCTCATCGATGTAATCCACTTCCAGCGCTTCCAGCACCTGCGCTTCCGCGAAGTGCCCGATGCGCACCTTGGCCATCACCGGAATCGAAACCGTATCCATAATTTCGCGAATGATGCGCGGCGCCGCCATGCGCGCCACCCCGCCTTCCTTGCGTATATCCGAAGGGACGCGCTCCAGCGCCATCACCGCGCACGCGCCGGCGTCTTCGGCGATCTTGGCCTGCTCGGCGTTGGTCACGTCCATAATCACGCCGCCCTTCAACATTTCCGCCAGCCCAACCTTCACACGCCACAAATTATTGTTCATCAATTCCATCGAGTTTCTCCCTCGGTCTCGCCTGCGAATTTCACTTCTCGAGCGGCTTCCCTGCCAATTCCTCCGGCGCGCCGTTCTTCGCGGCTCGATTCGCAATCCGCTTCGGATCAACGATCACAAATCGCCCCTCAGCGCGCGCCAGAACCTGCCCGGCAACATTTCGTATCTCGCCAGCCAAAAACAAATTCCTGCCGCTCATTTCCACTTCGCGCCCCTCCACCACCAAATCTACGTCCACCGGCACCGGCTTCAAATACTCGACTGTCAATTCCGCCGTCACCGCCCGCACCGCCCGGAACCGGCACACCTTGCCCATCACTTCATCCAACACGGTAGCTATGATACCGCCATGAATGAATCCCGCCCCACCCTGATATTCCGCTCCCAGCTGAAAATTCCCGCGAATGCGCTGCGCCGCATCATCCTGCTCGAACGTCAGCAGCATCCCGCGCTGATTCGCCCCGCCGCAGCCAAAACAAAGATTCGTCGGATTAGGTTTCAGCAGCACGATTTCCTCAGACCAACGCCACGCGCGAATGCAATTCACTGCGCGCGCCGCGCTGCCGCTTGCGAAACTCGGTTTTCACCACCTCGCCCAAAATCTCAATTCCCCGCGCGATCCGCTTCTCGTCGAGGCTCGCGAATCCCAGCCGCAAAGTATTTGGCTGCGGATTCTGGTGATAAAAATACCGGCCCGGCACGTACATCACGCCATGTTCGCGCGCGTGAATCAGCAACTCCCCTGCATCGAATCCCGCCGGCAGGCGCAGCCACACGGACATGCCGCCTTCGGGCCGCGTCCAAGTGCTTTCCTCCGGCATATATTTCGCGAGAGCCGATTCCATCGCGTCCAACCGGTCGCGATACACCTTCTTCATCTTCACCAAATGCCGCGCCAGATGCCCGCGCCGAATAAATTCCGCCAAGCTAGCCTGCGCCAACTGGTCGGTATGCAGGTCGGTGGCTTGCTTCACCAGGCGCAAGCGCTCGATCACGCTTTCCGGCCCGATGCACCAGCCTACGCGCAAACCCGGAAACGCAATTTTCGAAACGCTGTCGATCTGAATCACGCTGCCCGTGCGGTCGAGCGAGCGCAACGAAGGCGTCGCCGAGCCGCGCAGCCGCAGGCGTCCGTAAATATAATCCTCAATCACCGGCACCTGATAGCGCGCGGCCATTTCCAGCAGGCGCCGCCGCTCGGCCATGGGCAGCGCCGTCCCGGTGGGATTGTGAAAGTCAGGCGTCGCGAAAATAAATTTCACTCGGTTCTGCATCAGCACGGATTCCAGCGCGTCAATATTCAGTCCCAGACGTCCGGCGGGCCCGTCATCGGTTTCCACCGCGACAGCCAGAGTGCGAATCCGCGCCGTGCCAAGAGTGGCGAGTGCGCCGGGATACGCCGGATTCTCCAGCGCCACCGCATCACCGGGGCGCAGAAACGCCTTGCAAACCAGGTCGATCGCCTGCTGGCATCCGCCGGTAATCAATAATTGTTCGCTGCGGACGCTCAGACCTTCGTCGCGAAAAAAATTGATCAAAGCGCTCTTCAGCGGCTCGTATCCGTCGGAAGATCCAATCTGCAGCACCTTGCGCCCGTCGCTGCGCAGAACCGCATTGCAGCAGCTGCGAAATTCCTCGAGCGGAAAATATTCTTCCGGCGGGCGCGCCGCGACGAAACCGATGGTGTCGCTGGGGACCTCCGGCGTCAGCCGGCTCAACCCGTCGTCACCGCGCTCGTCCGCGAAAAGCGATTCCCAGCGCACCGACCCGCCATTGCCATTCGAACGCGGCGGCGGCGTGAACTGCCTGGCGGGAACGCCGCAGATATAAGTCCCGCGGCCCACATGCCCCTGGATCAATCCCTCGGATTCGAGTTCCGCGTAAGCGTTGGCCACGGTGGTGCGATGCACGCCGAGCTGCGTCGCCAATTCGCGGCTCGCGGGTATGCGGTCGCCGGTGCGCAGTTCCCCGGAATGGACTAACGCGCGCAGTTGATCGCGCAATTGTACGTACAGCGGAATATGGCTTTCAGACTGGAGATGTAGCGGCAGCATTGGCTCACTCCTATAGGCCAATATACACTGCCAATTATAGCCGTAAAGCGCCAATTTGTCTCTGCGCGAGAGGATCGGTGGTGCGTCGTATCACGGCACTGTTTTCGAAGCCAAAAAGGAAATTCTGATTACAGTGAACCAAACACTACGACACGCGGAGAACGCAACCGTGACAAAACGCAAAAACAGTGGAGTAGATCAGTGCATAGCAAGATGCCCAAAAGAGGCGCAAGGCGATTTGGCGAAGCTCCGAGCGGCCATACGGGCGGCTGCGCCCGGTGCCACCGAACGCGCCGACTATTTCCGAATGCCCGGATATTCCAATCCAGGAGTTGATTTTTATGACTGGATGTTTGCCTGGTTCAGCTTCAAGAAACCACACCTACGCCTGCATGTACCCCCAGCAGTAATCCAAGAACATCGGAAGGAACTTGCGCGTTATGCTACAACGAAAGCCATTGTTAGCTTCGCAGTGGGTAAAGCAGTACCGACGACATTGGTGAAGAAACTGGTGAAGGCAAGCCGGAAAGCAATGCAGGATAAGTCGGTTTAAGGAAATCCGAACCTAACGGTTGCCTGTCAACTCTGGCCCGTCAGCTCTGAATGGCCCCGCAACAAATACCTCTGAATTTTCCCCGTAGCCGTGCGCGGCAATTCATTCACGAACCGGTACTCCTGCGGACATTTAAACCCCGGCAACCGCGTGCGCAGCCAGCCATAAATCTCGCTGTCGAGTCCGCCCGCGGTATTGGTCACGCTCTGCCGCAGCACGATGTACGCCACCGGCCGCACCAGGCCCACCGCGTCTGCGTTCCCCACCACCGCGCACTCCGCAATCGCCGCGTGCCCGAGCAGAGCATTCTCCACTTCCCCGGGCGATACCCACATCCCGGACACCTTCATCATGTCGTCCGCGCGCCCGCGATAATAAAAATATCCGTCCGCGTCGCGTGAAAATTTATCGCCCGTATTCACCCAGCCGTCGCGCTTGGTCCGCGCGGTCAAGTCGGGAATCCGCCAATACTCCGCGAAGGCGCTCTCGCCCTTGACCCACAGGTTACCCGCTTCCTCTTCCGCCGCAGGCTCACCCGCATCATCCAAAATCCGCGCTTCGTAACCCGGAACTTCCCGCCCGCAGCTCCCCGCCCGCGCCTCGCCTGGCCGCGACGACAAAAATATATGCAGCATCTCGCTCGAGCCGATGCCATCCAGAATTTCAACTCCGAACCGCTTGCGAAACTGCTCGAATATTTCCGCCGGCAAGGATTCTCCCGCCGAGACCGCCAGCCGCACCGAAGAAAAATCCAGCGCCAAGCCTCGGTCCGATTCCCGCAGCAACGATGCGTAAAAAGTGGGCACCGAGAAAAACACAGTGGGCCGGTACTCCGCAATCACCGCCGCAATTTCCTCTGCGCGCGGCCGCTCGGGATACAGGATCGTCGCAGCCCCGAAATGCAGCGGAAAGTACATCCCACTCCCCAGGCCGTATGCAAAAAACAATTTCGAGACTGAGAATAGCCGATCGTCCGCGCGCAATCCCAGCACACCCTGCGCGTAATTTCGCGCCGCCGCGCCCATATCCTGGTGCCGGTGGACCACCGCCTTAGACACGCCGCCGCTTCCCGAAGTGTGCAAGTAGAATGCCGGATCCGTTGCAACAGTGGGATGCGTCGCCATCGCTGCAACACGAGACTGCAACCAGTCCTCCCACTGCACAATCCGCCGCGCCAGGTGCCCCGGCTTAACGGTGCCCGCGGTGCTTTCATAAACAACAAGAAGATCCAGCGCCACCTCGCCTGCCACACCGGCGCAGAACTCACCCAAAATTGGCGCGTGGACAATCGCGACGCGCGCGCCACAATTTCCCAGCCAGTGCCGGTAATCCGCAGCCCGCGCCATGGGATTCACGGGCACGGCGATCGCGCCAATCTTCGCCGCGCCAAAAAACGCGCCCACCAGCTCCGCGGAATCCGGCAAAGCAATCAGCACGCGGTCGCCTGGCTGGCAATTCGCATCGCGCAAGGCCTGCGCCACGCGATCCACCAACGCTTCGAGCTCCGCGTACGTGCGAGCGCGCCCCGTTCCCAAGACGGCAAGCTTCTGTGGATGCTCGCGCGCCGGCCGCGAAACAAATTCATCCGCGATGTTGCAGTAAGCCGCCGGTGAACGTGAGTTGGAAAGGCCAGCGACGCTAGGCGGGGAACCTTCTGTCATTCCTGGATTCTACTCTAGAAAAACAACGCGGCAAGGAGTTACGACCGTACATGCTGCAGCGAATAAAAAATGTGCCAAAACAGCGCCCCCACGCAGGCCGACAAATTCGCTGGGGAAAAAGGCCGTGGCCAGTGACGAGTGGTGAGTGGCTAGAAACGTCGACGCACATTCTCGGCTTATCAGGCAGACTCTGAACGCGCGAACTTCGCGCCCAGTAATTCACGAAATGGATTTTGACCACTTGCCGCTCGGCGATCGTCACGGCCCTACTGCGTCGCCGACTTCTCCCCCAGCCTTCGCATCCGCTCCTGCAATTTCTTCCGCAGGGTCATCGGCGCGTTCGGATTGAACGCCACCAAATACCACAACGGCTGCGTGCGATCCTTGCTCAGCCTGGACAAGGTCGCCGCATCGCTATTCGGATGCCGCGCGATATTCTCGCGAATCGCCGAATACGGATGATGCGACAAACGACCCAATGTCTTCGCCGAAACCTTCGGATGCTCGCTGATCAGCCGCAGCAAATAGAAATCTTCCTTGGGAGCTTGCCGCGAAAGCCCGTCCAATGTTTCCGGCTTCACTTCCGCGCTGAGCACCACTCCCACCTTCTCATCCCAGCCGGGATTGATGCGATTCAGTTCCTGCGTCCGCGAGTGAATCAATTGCTCGATCACGCGACGCTCCTGCTCCAGGCGCGCCGCCGGCAACGCGCTGCGCTCGACCGAATCCAGCACGCGCAAAAGATGCTGCCGCTCGCCGAAAACGATCTGCGAAGTCCGCACCGCCTTTGTCTTCCCCGGATTGCGTACCAAGTCTGAACGTCTCATCGTTTGTTCACCCCGCGGATCTCAGGAGCCGGATTGATCCCCAGAAGCGGCTCCACACAATTTCAAATCTTGCTGTCGTCGTTGGCAACGGGCCGATTGGCGTTCCAGGAAACAGCCTTGCGCAGCGAGAATCATCACCTTCGTTCCCCGTAGTATAGCGTCCTTTGCAGCCCCAGCAACAGCCCTCCCGATATGAAACAGCCACTCGAACAAACCACTTCGTCCCCTGCAACTGCGGCACGCTCAACGCAACGGCCCAGATTATCTAATCTCATTCCAGCATAGTAAAGGATACTGGCCAAACGTGTTCCGTAGCCCGCAACAGTTAGTTCTAGAACCACGGCTACAAGGACAAAAACACCGGCAACGGAGCCGGCGGGATGGCGGCGTACCAACGACAACTGCACGGCAACCCCAAGGGCACAGGCGAGATTGGCCTATGCCACGATGGCGCGGATAGGTCAGGCAAAGCGGGACCGCCATCCAAATGTCCATCGCCAACCGATCCACGTCGCCCTGTTGCGAATCCACCCATGACAGGCTACCTTAAATTGTCGCCACTTTTGGGGAGCCTCCCATGCCCGCATTCGACGAGCACAAAGACGAACTAGAGCATTATGAAACCATGATGGGCCCGCATCGCGGCCGCCTGGCCGTCTCGCTAGACCTACTTACCAACGCCCTCATCCTGGTGGGCCAACACGGCGTCTACTGCCACACCAATCGCGACCCAGACGTCCCCGTAATGGACATCCGCATCATCCAAGCCGAAATCGGCAAAGCCAAAGAACTGATTCAAAGCGTGATGGAAGCGATGCGCGCCGAGCGCGACAAGAAGGGCTGATTGGGCGTAATTAGCCACGGTCACTTTTCTTCGCCACTGCCACCGTAACCTTTGCCCCTCCCAACAGTTCTATACAATGGCAGCAAGAACTCCGGAGAATTCGTTGAAGGCCGTACTAGAAGCCAACGAGCGTCGGCTGATCGAGGCGGCTCAGCAGGACCCCATCCGCTTCGGCGCGCTCTACGAAATTCACTTCGAGCGCGTGTACGCCTACGTCGCGCGCCGCTTGGGCAATCGCGAGGCCGCCGAGGATGTCACGTCCGAAGTGTTTCACCAGGCCTTGGCGAATCTTGCGCGCTATGAATGGCGCGGCGCGCCCTTCGGCGCGTGGCTCATGCGCATCGCTTCCAACGCTATCGCCGACCGCTGGCGGCGCGGCTCGCGCGAGCAAACCGACGCGCTCGCGAGCGACCCAGCCAGCGCCGAGCCGAGCCCCGAAGAAATCGAAATCCGCGCGCAGCTATTTCGCCTGGTGCAGGAACTTCCCATCGAACAGCGGAAGGTCGTGCAGATGCGCTTCGGCGAAGAAAAAAGTATTCGTGAAATCGCGCAAGTTCTCGGACGCACCGAGGGCGCCGTAAAACAACTCCAGTTCCGCGGCATACAAACTCTGCGCGAAGAAGCGGCAAAAGTTGCCGGCAAGCACACAGCCGGCAAAGCATCACAGAAGAAGAATCGATCGGGTGCAGCCAATGCCTAAACCAAACCTGAGCGAACAACTCGATCGCGCCATCCAGGCGCTTCTGACGCCCGTCCCGGCCCCGCGCCGCCGCGATGACGCCGCGCCCAAAGCGCCAAGCGCCGCGCTCGTGCGCGTCGCTGAACAACTCCGCGGCCTGCCCCGTGAAAATTTCAGAACAATGCTACGAGCAAAGCTCCAAGGGAGAACTCCGATGGCCAGCAAACCAGCAGCAGCACCAGAACCGCAGCAGACCGCGACCGCATATTTGATCGTGAATGGCGCTGCCCGCGCTCTTGAATTCTACAAGCAGGCTTTCGGCGCAGTAGAAACCATGCGCCTGACCGGCCCTGGTGAACGTATCGGCCACGCGGAAATTCGCATTGGCAACTCCACGATCATGCTCGCCGATGAATTCCCGGATTTCGGCGCCATCAGCGCGCAAACCCTCGGCGGCTCACCCGTGAAAATTCATCTCCAAGTGGATGATGTGGACGCGATGGCCGCCCGCGCCATCGCCGCCGGTGCCAAAGTGCTCCGCCCGGTACAAGATCAGTTCTACGGCGAGCGCTCCGGTCAATTCGCCGATCCCTTCGGACTCACATGGGTCATCACAACGCGCACGGAAACCCTCACTAGCGAGGAGATACAGCGGCGCTTCGAGAAACTCACGCAGAACGTCGCTGCGCCGCCCGCCGAAGAACCGAAGTGGACTCTGCCCGTCCCCTACATCCGCAAAGGATTCCGCACGCTCACGCCCTATCTGCTGGTTCCGGGCGCCGCCCATCTCATCAATTTCTACAAACAGGCATTCGGGGCCGAGGAAATCTTTCGTGTGCCGCGCCCCGGCTCGGACCTGATCATGCACGCCGAAGTTCGCATCGCCGGGTCGATGGTCGAACTCGCCGACGCCAACGAGGAATTCAAGCCCCGCGCCTCGACAAATGTTTTGTACGTGCCTGACGTGGATGCCGCGTTCCAGCGCGCCTTGGACGCGGGTGCCACATCGCTCTCTGCGCCCATGGATCAGCCCTACGGCGACCGCCAGGGCACCGTGAAAGATCCCGGCGGCAATTCCTGGCACATCACCACGTACGGCAGCGGGCAGCACATCGTCGCGAACACGCCTGCAATCGTTCCGATGTTCCAGGTCCGCGACGCCGGGAAATATGTGGAATTCCTGGAGCAAGCCTTCGGCGCTCGCGAGATATTTGCGGCCAAGGATCCGCAAGGCATCGCGCGGCATGTCCGACTGCGCATGGGCGATTCCATCCTGGCGGGCGGTGAATCGCGCGGAGAATCGCAGTCCGCTCCATTCCTGCTGCACATGTACGTACCCAATACGGACGACGTGTACGCGGCAGCTGTCCGCGCCGGCGCCACCACGATTCGCGGGCTCGAAGACGCGCCTTATGGCGACCGCACCGCCACGGTGCAAGATCCCTTCGGGAATCTGTGGTCTCTTGCCACCCATATCAAAGACGTAAAGTTCTAGTTGGGAGCGCCGTTAACGCAGGTAGGGATTTTCAGCGCGCTCCGCGCCGATGGTGGTGTTGTCGCCGTGCCCAGGGATCACTAGCGTTTCGTCGGGAAGCGCCAGCAACTTTTCGCGGATCGAACTCAAAATATCTTTCATCGAGCCGCCCCACAGGTCGGTGCGGCCAATGCTGCCTTGAAATAATGTATCGCCGGATACCAGCCGACCCGGTCCGAGCCCGCGTTCACGCGTCGGCATCGCCTCGCCTGCATGCCCGACCACCTGCGCTTGCAAGTGCGCCTCCGCCGAAGCCTTCGCGGATTGCGGCTTCGGCCGACCGGCATTGGCTTGCTCGGGCGGTTGTCGCTTCTCTACCAGCAGGCTGATGCTTCCCGGTGTGTGCCCCGGCGTATGAATCACGCGTGCCGCATAGCCGCCCCAACGCACACTGTCGCCTTCCTTCACAAAATCCTCGATGCGCATGCTCACCGGCGTGCGCATCCCCAAAAATTGCGCCTGCATATCCAAGTGCCGGTACAACTCCAGATCGGCCTCGTGGATCAGCACCGGCGCTTTCGTCGCGGCATGCAAACGCGCAAGGCCTCCCACATGATCAATGTGCGTGTGCGTGCTAACGATCGCGCGCACATTTAGCTGGTGCGCCCGCACAATCTCCAGGATGCGTTCAACTTCATCGCCCGGATCCACCACGATCGCCTCGTGCGTCTCCGGATCGCCCAGGATCGAGCAATTGCACTGCAGCATCCCTACCGGAATGATTTCGTGAATTAGTTTTTCGCTCACACCGAAAGTATAGCAACTCTTGCGGCGACAGGTCAGTCTCCGATTAATGCGTACGGCAGGAGTTGAGACCACGCGTTGATCAGGGTAAGCGCCGGGATAAACCGGCATGCTGTAGGGAATGAAAGAGTCCTACAAGAAGGGAGACAGCGACTCCATCTTGGCCCCGAGTCTTGCAGATGACACCGCGAGGTGT